>ERZ1673736.3558-NODE-3558-length-14405-cov-15.310105_pt1 | contig 14405 bp, 16 predicted proteins | sample MGYA00580212_ERZ1673736 | MGnify/ENA primary metagenome ERZ1673736 (study PRJEB41218, sample SAMN15661752) | gut metagenome | host: Homo sapiens | place: Canada: London | collected 2015-08-20/2019-03-30 | study: EMG produced TPA metagenomics assembly of...
AAAAACAAGATATTTTGAAAAAGAGGAAGGAAAACAATTCATGCGTATGTCGTGGTGGATGAAAACCGAAGGTTGACGAATCTTTTTTAATGATATATAATATACTTAACAGGAGAGCCGGAAGGGAACTGCTACTTCCCCGCCCCGGCGATTAAGTTTTAAACTATTGAAAAATAGCTCGTCGACTTTTGCAGGGTCAGGACGGGCTATTTTTTATGAGTATAATTTAGAATTGCAACAATGAGTAAGGCAACGCTTACAATCAGATTTAATTCCTCATATGTACTCATTGGCACCACCTCCGAACAGGGTCGGAACGGGTGCAGCTCGTCCCCCGGTTCCTCGGGTAAGTATATTATCTTATCATGGTGCACATGAAGCAGACGATGATTGCTCGGTCCCCGTTGTAACTGTTGGCGCTCACATCATTCTATACTGTTTATTTAATTTTATCATTAAATTTAGAACCACGTCAATTAAAAAAGAGAACCCAAATGTCTTAAAAAAATGTCTGAAATTTCCTTGTACAATGACGCTGGAATAGATTTTTGAATTGAGCGCAGAACCAAGGCGGAAGGCTGGGAAAATCGTAAGAAAATCGACGCGGTTTTGTGATTGGAAACCGCCTCTGTTTCCTATATAATATTAGTAGACGCTTTAACGGAACGCTGATTGTGGAGAGAGGAGGACAGATGAAGCAGGAATGTACAGCGAGACTTCCCGTTTCGGAGGAGCAGATTCTGGATATCGAGATCTGGCTGGAGCAGATGGCTTTACAGGGATGGTTTTTCACAGAACCTGTTGGAAAATGGTGGTACTTTTCCAAAGGAGAACCGGCCCGTGTCAGATACAGGCTGGACATGATAACAGAGAAGGACGGCTGCCTGGACGAGAAGAAAAGGGAGTGCTGTGAGGCGGAGGGATGGCATTTTACAGCCAGCTACAAAAATCTTTACCATATTTTCAGGGCGGAGGATCCCAGTGTTCCGGAGCTTCATATCAATCCGCAATCTGCTGCCCTTGTTTTAAAGCAATACGAAAAAACAGCAAGAGATTCTTTCATAGGAAAGTTCACCACTCTGCTTCTTTGCGCATGGCTGCTTTTTAAAGAAAAGGGAATATGGCTTTCTTATCCAGCTTTGACTCTGGCGGACGGTTCAGGCCTTGTGTTTCTGGCGGCAGCGGCAATCGTATCAGCGGCAGCAGTCCGCCAGCTTGCCATACATAGGCGGATTCGTGAAATATGCGGCAGAATGAGGTCAGGAGAGGCGTTTATTCCCACAGAAGATCAGGTAAAAAATAACAGATACAGAAGATGGAACATCTATCTGAACTTTATTTTGATCGTACTGTTTGCTGTCACGTTACTTCAGTCCTGCCAAAACGGCGGCCCAGTCCAACAGCAGCTGAACGATGGAGAAGTATTTCCCGCGTTGGAACTTATAGAGGACGGAACGGTGCAGGACAGTCCGGAAAACGAAGGAGAGATGTTCTACCGTTCTAATCTTGTGCTGCGTCAGGGATATCATATGGCACAGACTGCGCCTGTGGAGACGGCGGAGCATGAGATGAAACTGTCTTCAATCACAGCGGATTTCTATGATGCCAGATGGAGCTTCTTTTCAGAATGGCTGTTTTCAGAGTGCAGAAGGCAGGCGGAGAAGGAAGAGAACGCTGTGTACGAATCTTTGAGTGCGGAGGGCTTTGATACACTCTTGTATGGGAAAACAGAGAAGGGGCAAAACGTTCTGGCAAAGAGAGGGACGAAGATTCTCAAACTGTCTTACGAGGGAGATACGGATCTGTCGAAGAAATGGGATCTTCTGAGGGATATTATGGACGGAAAGCTGGAAGAGTCCTTTGCCCCATCCGCTGATTGAAAAGGAAAAACTTTCATGTTAAAATATGAAAATAGAAAAACAGTCCGCAGATCTGAAATCACAGACGCGGTAAACGATAAAAGCATAAAAACAGAAGGAACAATAGAAAATCATTACAGAAAAGTTACCTGAGAAAGGAATGATCAGAAAGAATGGAAGAGACTTGCAGCAGCTGTTGCACAGGACTGATTCAAGAGGGGCCGGAGTTCAATCTCCATTTTGCCGATTATGGCTGGTGCGCTTACGACAGTATCAGCGAGGATCTGGTTCACAGGGTGAATCTGGCATACGAGGAACAGGGGATTGAGGCGGCGGAGCGGATTTTGATTGATTATTATCAGAATGAAGCGCCAGGCCAGATTGACCACATTTTAGGCGCAGCTCCTTCCTTTTCGATGCGGGAGGGGATGATCCGCCAGTGTTTTGAGGATCACAGAGAGAGAAGATATTATGCCAGCGTTCCTCTGGCCCTCATCATTATCGACGGGGCAGTCAATGACTACACAAAGAAAAAGGGATTTTTCACTGCGGCTACTACAGTGGATCCCTGGGACTGCCTGGTAGGGTGCACCGAGGGGCTGACAAAAATCAAGCTGAATTTTAATCAGAACCGGTTAAAGACCAACAGCGATCCCATTTACATTCCATACAGAAACGGAATTCTTCATGGGCGCGATATCAACTATGGAAACGAGTACGTTTCCTGCAAGTGTATTGCCCTGATGTTCGCCATCGCCGACTGGATGATACGAAGAACCGCCAGAGAGGAAGGGCTTCTTCCGGAGTTAGAGCTTTAAACTGTGAAAAAAACGGAACAGAGGGCAGAAAGGACATTCAATGAGAAGAAAAAGTGATAAATTATTTCTGATAGCCGCGGCGGCAGCCGTCATGACGCTGAATCCTGTGGGAGGCAAAACATCCGTCAGTGCTCAGGCCGCTCAGAGCCAGGCAGGCCATTTGGAGAAAATGGCTGCTGGACCGGCTCTGGAAAACAGGGAGAGCAGCAGCCAGGCAGAAACGGGAGAAGTGGAAGCCGCTGCAGAGAGAAGAGCCTCCCAGACTTCCTATGAAGAATATCTGCCGGTGCAGTTTGACGTAAATACGCTGAAGGCGGCAGAGGAGACGGATCACCTGATCCTCGCTGTGGGAGACGGAGCGGATCAGAGCAGCCTGACTTTATGGTATTATGAAAGAGGAGCAGACGGCCGCCTTTCGGAGGTATTCGGAACACGGGGAACCTGCGGCCGGGCCGGAATTACGGCAGATAAGGTGGAAGGGGACAAGAAGACTCCTGCAGGACTTTACTCCTTTTTGATGGCTTTCGGACTGAAGGACGATCCGGGCAGCCAGATTTCCTACCGCAAGGTGCAGGATGGGGACTGTTTTGTAGACGATGTGGGAAGCAGATACTACAATCAGTATGTAAAAGCGGGGGAGGCGCAGCCTGACTGGCGTTCTGCGGAAGTGCTGAAAAATCAGGGCCCCTGCTATAACTATGCGCTGGTGCTCGACTACAACAAGGACTGTGTTCCGGGAAGAGGATCAGCCATTTTCCTTCACTGTCCCAAGGTGGTCAACGACACCTACACAGCCGGCTGTATTGGAATCCCGGAGGAGCGGATGAAAACAATTCTCACCCGCGCCAAGGCAGACGCTAAAATTTTGATTGTGCCGGACAAGGACGGGCTTTCAGAGTATATAAAATAGAAAGAAAGAAGCGGAAAAGCAGAGACCTTTTGCCGGTCCTAAGGAGAACAGAACCGGCAAAAGGTCTCTTCCATTTTCACAGCCAGGATTTCAGGCGGAAGCCCTCTCAGAGAGGCTATGGTATCAATGCTGTGCTTTAATACGGATTCGATGTCATTCCAGGGCGGAAGCGGCTGTCTGTACAGGGGAGCCTGCTCATAGGCCCATTTCACGGCAGAACAGCCGTCTGTCTCCACTAAGAGCCTGTTTTCCGGCGCCAGGACGGCAGTCTTCTGGACGGCAGGCTGATAGAAGACGTCAGGGCCTATGGTGAAATAGCAGTCCAGATCCAGAAAATCGAAAAGCCCTTCCTCGCCGGAATACCAGTGGATCAGGTAGACGTTTGGATATTTTCTAATCATGCGGGCAATCTGTTTTTCCTGTCCTTTGGTGTGCAGGATCACCGGCTTTTTCATGGCAGAGGCCAGCTCCAGCTGGGCGCAGAATGCCTTTTCCTGAACAGAGAGGGGGACGCTGCACCAGACGCTGTCCAGCCCAATTTCGCCGATAACAGAGGCTCTTAAAAGCCACGGTTCCATAGCCTTAAAGGATATCTGATCCGCCTTCCAGGGGTGGAGTCCAAAGGTTGGACGGATGACAGCGGAGAGAAAGGGATTGCCTGCCAGCTCTTCCAGCTGTTTCGCTTCCTCCGGGCAGGAAGCGCAGATGAGAGAGAGAATGTTCTGTTTTTTTCGGAGCTTCAGCTCTTCTATGGTCCCAATGTGGGCGTGGGCGTCGTAAAGCGCGGTCAATGGATTTCCTCCCTGTGGTTTTCTACAATTTTTTCATAGATGGTCTGGCGCAGAGCTCCCTGGCTGTAGAGCCAGGAACGGGTTCTGTTTTTTTCTGGGATAGCAGTTTCCCAGGTAATCCGGGCCGGGGAACCGTTTAAAATCAGGATTCGATCGGACAGGTAGATGGCCTCGTCCATGTCGTGGGTGACTAACAGCACTGTGCGGTTCAGCCGCTCTCTCATGGACAGAAGCCAGTCCTGCATTTCTCCTCTGGTAATCACATCCAGAGCGCCGAAGGGCTCGTCCAGAAGAAGAATATCAGCATGGCACAGGGCCGTCCTGAGAAAAGCGGCCCGCTGTCTCATGCCGCCGGACAGAGCGTCAGGGTATTTGTATTCGTAGCCTGACAGGCCGAAGGCGGGAAAATGCTTCAGGGCCTCCTCCCGCGCCTCTTTCAGGGAACCGTGGATCCGGCCGTAGAGACAGACATTGTCCAGGATGTTTTTCCAGGGAAAGAGGAGATCATTCTGGGGCATGTAGGCAAAATGATCGGCCGGATTGGAGATTTCTCTTCCGTCTGCCAGAAGCGAGCCGGATCCTTTTTTAAGAACCCCGGTTAAGAGCTTTAAAATCGTAGATTTGCCGCAGCCGGAGGGCCCCAGGATGCTGACAAACTCTCCCTCCCTGACGGAGAGGGAGAGCTGGTCCAGCACTGGCTTGTCCTCATAGGAAAAGCTTAAATCAGAGATTTCTAATTTCATGGCGTTCCCTTTCCAGGCTTATTTGCCTGCGCCAGGCAGAAATTCATTGGTATAGCAGTCAGAGGCCGGGATAGTCCTGTCAATGACTCCGTATTCTGCCATAAAATCGGTGTAGTTATCCCAGGTTTCATCGGTCATCATTCCCCACACGTCTGTGTCCTCCATATATTTGCCTGCCAGGAACTCCTGAGATTTTGTGAGCATTTCCAGGGAGTAGTCAGGCGCGTACTTGTGGAGGATTTCAGCGCTCTCCTCTGGATGGATGATAGCGTACTGATAGCCTTTTTCCGTGGCCTTTAAGAATTTTTTTACCATTTCCGGGCGCTGCTCTAAGGTGTCGTTTCCGGCAATGATGACAGGCGTGTAGTAGTCCAGACGGTCGTCCAGCTCTCTCACAGGCATGTAGTTGATGGGGAAGTGGTTCATCTCGCAGGTAATATTGTCCCAGCCCTCGAAAAACCACATGATGTCAGCCTGATTTTCCAAGGCCGCGAAGCCGGATCCGTCGGAAACCACCATATTTAATTTAGAAAAGTCTGCGCCTGCCTGGGTCATCACTGCTTCCAGCACAGCTGCCTCGCCTGGGCCGCCCCAGCCTGCGTAGGTTTTACCCTCGAAATCTTTGGGAGACGTAATATTTTTATCAGCTGCGGTAACAAAGCCGGAGGTGTTGTGCTGAATCAGGGCCGCCACAGCTTTGATAGGAAGAGGCTCTTCGGAAGTCAGGGCGATGGTGACGTCCTCCTGGTAACTGATTCCAAAATCTCCCTTTCCTACGGCTACGAGAGTAGCGGTGGCCCCCTCAGTAGGCTCTACAATCTTAACGTTCAGGCCCTCTTCTTCATAGTAGCCCAGATCCAGGGCCGCGTACATGCCGGTGTGATTCGTATTCGCCACATAGTCCAGGATAACCGTCACGTCCTCCAGATCTTCTTTGGAGGAAGCCGCTTCCTCTGCTGTTTCTGTCTCCGCCTGGGAAACAGCCGCGCCAGACTGGGAAGTTCCAGAACCGGAGCAGGCGGTAAGAGAGAGAACGGCCAAGGATGCCAGACAGAGCGCTTTTAAATGTTTCTTTTTCATGGTAAATCTCCTTATTAAATTAAAATATTTGTATGGTTTCTGGTTTATGAGGCAGAACCGCGGCTTCCAGCCTGCGCCTGACGGCGGCCGGAGGGGGATACGATCCGGTTTGCCAGCCACAAGGCCAGATTCATGCACAGGCTTAAAAAGATAATGACCAGGACGCAGGCAAATACCTTGTCCAGCATGTATCCGTTTTTAACGCGCAGCAGGTAGTAGCCCAGCCCCTTTTGAGCGCCAATCCATTCGCCCACAACAGCGCCGCTGACACTGTAGGTAGCGGCTACTTTCAAGCCGGAAATCAGGGAGGGCACAGCCGCCGGGATCTTTACCAGGCGGTAGGCAGTCCACCTGCTGGCGCCGAAAGAGCGGGCCAGATGAAGATATTCCGGATCCAGCTGAGCCATGCCGTCTGTGAAACTGACCGCAATGGGAAAAAAACACATAAGAACTACAGTCAGAATCTTCGGTGCCAGGCCAAAGCCCAGATAAATGATCAGGATGGGAGCCAGGACAATCATGGGAACCGTCTGGGTAACCACCAGAATCGGGTAGACTATCTGCCTGAGGGGGGCGAAGGCGTCCATCAGGATTCCCAGAACGACTGCCAGAACCAGAGAAATGCCCATGCCCAGAAGAGCCTCAGCTACGGTGATCACGCTGTGGCTGAAAAGCGTAAGCCGCTCAGAGATAAGGGCGTTTAAAACCTCCGTAGGGGAGGGGAGGACGTAAAGGGGAATCTGGAACAGGCGCACAGCCGCTTCCCAGAAAATGAGGACTGCGGCCAGAGCGAGAACAGGCGCGGCGCGTTTGGCATATGACATATAGAAGAAGCTCCTTTCCAGCTGTCTGTTACCTTCTGATGAGAAAGGCAGACGGACAGTCTTGACACAGGAGCTGCAAAAAGAAACCCTGCCGGGTAATGGCAGGGTGAAAATACAGTGTTATTTCCCTACGTTGGCATTATCCAAGTCAGGTTCTAGGTCGAAATTCGCAATTTCCTCTCAGCCTGTTTACAAGCTCCCTGTTGTATATAAATATGTAACAGGATTGATTTTAACACAGGAAGGAATATTTGTAAAGAAAATTGGAGCTGCCGTTCATTATCAGGAGCAGCGTATGCTTTTGCAGGCGCAGGGGAATACTGCCAGAAGAAAAGGAAGAGAAAAAGTCAGAAAACACTTGATTTTTATCTGAAAATAAAATATAATAATAACAGTTACTAAGATTAGTTCGCAAGGAGGAAGTAAAATGAGTCTGAAATTTTATGTTTGTCAGCATTGTGGAAATATCGTTACTTTTGTAAAGAACGCAGGGGTGCCTGTGATGTGCTGCGGCGAGAAGATGAGCGAGATCATCCCAGGAACCAGCGACGGCGCTCATGAGAAGCACGTTCCTGTGGTAGAGGCAGAGGGAAAGAAGATTACAGTGAAGGTAGGAGAGGTGGAGCATCCGATGTTAGAGGCCCACTGGATCCAGTGGATTGCTCTGGAGACTAAGAAGGGCAGCCAGATCAAGTATCTGAACCCAGGCGAGAAGCCAGAGGCTCAGTTCATCCTCAGCGAGGACGACGAGGCAGTGGCAGCTTACGAGTACTGCAACCTTCACGGACTCTGGAAGAAGGAGATTTAAAATAAAAACGGCTTTCAGCGGTTTTCTCTGACAAAAGAGGGAGGAAGCGTTTTCCACTGCCTTTGGCGGAGCAGGAAAATGCTTCCTCCCTTTCTCTGTGCTTATTTTTTCTTCCCGCCCAGTTTTTTCGAGAGAGTTCTGAGCATTTCTACCCGCTTTTTCTCAGCGGGACTCATTTTTGCCGTCATAATGGATACCAGAAGATCTGTTTCCGAGTCTGTAAACTGAAACTGGCCGGAACCGGCGGCCATGCTCATAAATAGGGGCATCAGCTTGTCTTTAGGAGTCTGTTCTACCGTTTCCGCCAGTTTTGTCAAATAGTTTAACTTTTCCTGATTCATGGTTTTTAATCTTGGATCCTGTTTCCAGGCTGCGTTCATATCGATCCATCCTTTCCTTTTATATGCCCTGCATGGTCTGCATGAGAAGCTGGGCCGTTTCCAGCTTTGACTGCTGCTCTGGGGGCAGCATGTTTTTCAGATGCTCAATGGAAAAATGCGGTCCGCCTCTGAGGGGACGGCTGGAGGAGCCGCGCCCGTCTTCCTCATCCCCGCATAAGCCGCTTTTTCCGGCTTCTGCAGCGCCTGCGGGACCGTCCTCCGCAGATGCTCGGTAGGACTGGTAAATCCGGGAGCCTTGGAGAAAATTTACAATCAGATCAATAAATTCCTGCTCCTCGGGCGTTCCGTAGGGCTTCATGGCGTTTAACATATCGAGCGGTGAATCGGAGGCGTTTTCCTCCAGAGAGCAGATACCTACCATGCCGTCCTCCTTCTGCTCAAAAAGCTTCATGGTGCGGTTCAGCTCACTGAGCTTTACGATCATGGAAAAAAAGCGCTGCTCCGGCACATGTATGTAGGGAAGGGCGGCTTTGATCATCTGCAGGTGGGGGGAGGCGGTCAGATAATCTAAATCCGTCATTTTTAAATCAGATTCCGTTTTCATGGAAATAACCTCTTTTTGGGAATTCTTTTTTAACCCAATATATGCAAAGCTGCCTGAAAACATGATACAGGGAAGAAAGCTGCCTCGTCCGCAGCGCGAAGACGTCACAGCCTGTTTTGGAAAAGCATATAATAAAGCAGATGGGAGGTAAAAACAGTGGGAATCCGTTTAATTATAGAAGGAAATACAGCGTATGAAATTGACGAAGACTGTCTGGCAGCCAGACAGGAAATCTGGGACAGCGATTCTGAGGAAAAGCCCCGGGAAAATCAGGAGGAACGCCGCCGCGCAAAAAATTAGATCAAACCGCTCCCCTATTTTTCTGATTGTCCTGATAGAGGATTTATGATAAAATTTAAGCGAGAGTTAAGAGTAGAAGAAGAATTTCAACTGACTGAAAAATAAGAAACAGACGCGGCGCAGAAGCCCGGAGGCCGGACAAGGCTCCGGGCTTCTGTCCGGAATGATAAAAGGAGGGTATCCTGTGATTCATTACAACCATTTTATTATGGCAAAGAGTCTGGAAGAGGCCTATGAGCTGAACCGGAAAAAGTCGGCTGTGATCTGCGGCGGCTTCTGCTGGCTGAGACTTCAGAACCGCACAGTTCAGACGCTGATTGATTTGAGCGGCCTGGGGCTTGACCAGATTGAGGAGACGGAGGAAGGATTCGAGATAGGCTCCATGGTCTCCCTGAGGAAGCTGGAAACTCACAAGGGATTTCAGACGTGGACAAGAGGGGCGGGAGCTGACAGCCTGCGGCACATCGTGGGAACGCAGTTTAGAAACTGCGCTACTGTGGGAGGCAGTATCTACGGCCGCTTTGGCTTTTCAGACGTGCTGACTCTGTTTTTGGCTCTGGACGCTCAGGTAAAGCTGTTTAAGGGAGGAGTGCTTCCTCTCAGGGAGTTTTTAGACCGGGAGGAGGACGGAGATATTCTGCTTTCTGTTCTGGTGAAAAAGGGACAGGCTTTTGTCGCCTATGAGAGTATGCGGAACGAGGCGGTGGACTTTCCGGTGCTGACGGCGGCAGTCTGTCTGAGAAACGGCCAGTTTACTGTTTCCGTGGGGGCCAGACCGGGAAAGGCAAGAGCATATTCGGTTCCTGAGACGGAACTTTCAGGGGAAGCGGATCAGAGGGACGAGGCGGTGAAGGCGCTGACAGAGAAATTTACATACGGAACGAATATGAGAGCTTCCGCCGAGTACAGAAAATATCTGGCAGGCGTTCTGGTTTCCAGATGCCTGAACCGGATCGAAGCAGACAGGAAGGAGGAAACGTCATGGAATTAAAATGCATCATTAACGGACGTCCGGTGGCAGCCGACGTGGCGGCGGATCTGTCTCTTCTTCAGTTTCTCAGAGCGCAGGGATACAAAAGCGTCAAATGCGGCTGCGAGACGACAAACTGCGGCCTCTGTACAGTCTGGCTGGACAGCACTCCGGTGCTTTCCTGCGCTGTGCCGGCCATGCGGACTCAGGGACGCCAGGTGACGACGCTGGAGGGGCTTAAAGAAGAGGCGGAAGAATTCGGCCGCTTTCTGGGAGAGCAGGGAGCCGAACAGTGCGGTTTCTGCTCGCCGGGATTTATCATGAACGTGCTGGCTATGGAGAGAGAATTTGATACGATTCCTTCTTCTGATGAAATACGGGAATATCTGTCCGGAAATCTCTGCCGCTGCACTGGCTATGCGGGCCAGATGCGGGCGATCAGAAACTGGCTGGAATACAGAAAAACAAAGAAAGGGGGAGATGCTTCATGCAGAAAACAGTAGATCTGGAACAGGAAAACAGACTGCCTGATTTTGGAAAAACTGTGCGGGAGGACAAGGAGGAGCGTTTGAGAAAACAGGGCTTTGTCACCCGTCCGACTATGAAAAAGGACGCCATGGCTCTTATGACGGGACGTCCGGTTTACACAGACGATATGGCTCCCTCTGACTGCCTGATCGTGAAGGCGCTGAGAAGCCCTCACGCTCACGCGCTGGTAAAGGAAATCCACACAGAGCAGGCTAAGAAGGTGCCTGGCGTGGTTTGCGTGCTGACCTGGAAGGATTCTCCTCAGCTTCGCTTTACCCAGGCGGGACAGACCTATCCGGAGCCAAGCCCCTATGACCGGTATATTATTGACAGAAGAGTCCGGTTTGCAGGAGACGTGGCCGCCATTGTGGCAGCTGAAACGGAAGCGGCGGCAGATAAGGCCCTGAAGCTGATTCAGGTGGAGTACGAGGTTCTGACGCCTGTGCTGGATTTTCGGACAGCGAAGGACAATCCCGTGCTGGTTCACCCGGAGGAGGACTGGAAGGCTCTCTGTCCGGTAGGAGCGGACAATAAGAGAAATCTCTGTGCCAGCGGCAGCGAGGAGGAAGGGGACGTGGAGGGAACCTTTGCGCGCTGCGATCTGGTGATAGAGCGTACCTACCACACAAAGGCCAATAATCAGACAATGATGGAGACCTTTAGAAGCTATACGTTCCTGGACGCGTTCGGACGTCTGAACGTGGTTTCCTCCACCCAGATTCCGTTCCATATCAGAAGGATTTTAGCCAACGCCCTGGGTATTGAAAAATCCAGAGTCCGGGTGGTGAAGCCTCGGATCGGCGGCGGTTTCGGAGCCAAGCAGACAGGAGTTTCAGAGATTTATCCGGCTCTCGTCACCATGAAAACAGGCCGTCCGGCCAGGATGGTGTATTCCAGATATGAGTCCATGATAGCAGCGTCTCCCCGCCACGAGATGGAAATCCGTGTGAAGATGGGATTGTCCAAAGAGGGAATGGTCCGGGCCGTGGACGTTTACACCCTGTCCAACACAGGCGCTTACGGAGAACACGGCCCTACAACTGTGGGATTGTCAGGACATAAGTCCATTCCCATCTATACGCCGGAGGCGTTCCGCTTTGCCTATGATGTAGTTTACACGAATCATCAGTCCTCCGGAGCCTATCGGGGATACGGGGCGACTCAGGGACTTTTTGCAGTGGAATCTGCCTTAAACGAGGCGGCCGATCTGCTGGGAATCGATCCCCTCGCTATCCGCAGGATGAATTTCCTGAAGGAGGGCCAGATTATGCCGGCCTATTACCATGAACTTCTGGAAAGCTGTCACGTGGAGGAGTGCATGGATCGGGCCGCCAGGATGATGAACTGGGAGAAAAAGTTCCCCAGGCGGGATATGGGCAATGGAAAGGTCCGCGGAGTGGGAGTGGGCATTTCTATGCAGGGATCCGGCATCTCCGGCGTGGACGTGGGAACGGTGTCCATCCGTCTGGCAGACAGCGGCCACTACAATATGATGATCGGCGCGACAGATATGGGGACAGGCTGCGATACGATTTTAGCCCAGATTGCGGCGGACTGCCTGGAGTGCCAGGTGGATCAGATTGTGGTTTCCGGCGTGGATACAGATAATTCGCCCTACGATTCTGGCTCCTACGCCTCCAGCACCACCTACATAACCGGCATGGCGGCTGTGCAGGCCTGCGGACAGCTGAGAGAGAAGATTGTGAAAAAGGGAGCAGAGATGCTCGGCGCAGATCTGGAACAGACGGACTTTGACGGATCGTTTGTCTATGTGCTGGGGGAGGAGGAAAGAAGAGTTTCCCTGGCTGACATTTCCACCAGGAGCATGTGCGGAAACAATCTGGCTCTGGAGGCCTCGGCATCTCACTCTTCCCCGAAATCTCCGCCGCCGTTTATGTGCGGAATGGCAGAGGTGGAGGTAGATCTGGCTACAGGGCAGATCGAAGTAGTGAACTATAAGGCGGCTGTGGACTGCGGAACAGTTGTCAATCCGCCTCTTGCCAGAGTCCAGGCGGAGGGCGGCATTGTCCAGGGAATCGGAATGACGCTCTACGAGGATATCAATTATACAGAGAAGGGCCGTCTGAAGGAGAATTCCTTTATGCAGTACAAGATTCCGTCCAGGCTGGAAATTCCGGATCTGCAGGTGGAGTTTGAATCCAGCTACGAGCCTACAGGGCCGTTTGGCGCCAAATCCATCGGCGAGGTGGTAATCAACACGCCTGCGCCTGCCATTGCCCAGGCGGTTTATCACGCTACAGGCCTCTGGTTCAGGGAGCTTCCCATTACCCCGGAGAAGATTATCAGAGGACTGGGAAAACTGAAATGATCTTTTGTATTCTTCTGGCTTCCGGGCTGTCCAGGAGGTTTCAGGGAGAAAATAAGCTGTTTTACCAGGTGGAGGGCCTGCCGATGTACCGGTGGGTCCTGTCCTGTGCCTGCTGTGTGAGAGAAGAACTGAAGACAGAGCGGGGATGGGAGGTGCAGATTGTTCTGGTGACCGCTTATGAGGAGATCGCCGCAGAAGCAGGGAAGGCCTCCGCTCTCGCTGTCAGAAACAGAGAGCCGGAGGCAGGGATTTCCCACTCTGTCCGCCTGGGCGTTCAGGCGGCGGATCCAAAACCGGACGACTGGCTGCTGTTTTCTGTCTGCGATCAGCCATGGCTGAGAGCGGGGGAGGTAAAGGCTATGATTATCCGGACGCGCCTGTCAGGAAAGGGGATCGGAGCCCTGTCCTTTCAGGGAGAGCCGGGCAATCCCGTCCTGTTTCGGGGGGATTACCGCGGAGAACTGTGCGCTCTCCTGGGGGATCGTGGCGGCAAGTCAGTGCTCAGAAACCATCTGGAGGACGTGGTTCTGACAGAGGTTTCCAATGCAAAGGCTCTTTCAGATGTGGACGAGAGGCCTCTGGACGGCGGCCTGTAACCGCCGGTCCGAACCGCTTTGCCCCGTTTTCCTGACAGCCGCCTTGGCGCTAAATTTCCTTCATGGCCAGAACGCTGTTCTGATACTCGCCTGTAAAGGTAACTTCGCGTCCAAACCAGGTGGGAGGCACAAACCGGTCTGCCTCCTCTTTTGAGGAGAATTCCACCTCTGCCAGAACCAGCCCCTGATAAGCTCCTTCAAATACGTCCAGCTCAATGGTAAGCGGAGAGGCTGGAATGCCTGCGTCCTTTGCGGGAATGAGATACCGTTTCTTAGTGAGAACCAGGCCGTCGGCTTTTGCCAGCAGATGGGCGTAGGACTGGGCGTTTAAGGGGAGATTGTACTCTTCTCTGGCCATTTTCCCTCGGGATTTGTAGGTGAGATAAAAGGAATCGTCCTGCCGGCGGATCCGCACCACCGGATCCACAGACAGGTAGGCCTGTTCGATCTGCAGAAACGGATAGGAAAGACAGTTTTCCGGCATTTCTTCAGCTTCAATGAGATACTTTCGTTCGATTTCCATATAGTTGCGCTCCTTGATTCATGATTTAACAGAGGTTATTATACCACATTCAGCCCCCGGTTTATCACGGTCAGTAGATATTCTGAAAAAAGAATGGTATAATATGAACACTTGACGAGGTTTTTCACGAGTCTAGTGAGAATAGATACCTGCCCCACTTAGCGAGGTCTTTTCGAGCTTAGTGGACATGGTATAATAACTCCAAAATGCAGCTGTGCTTCGCACATCTGCCGCTGCCTCTGGCAGCTGAGACATTTTGTCGTTACCATATCAGGTGAAAACAAATGTCTGCTTTGCAGCCGCTTGTTTTCCTGCTGATATGGTATATGAAGTGCTATAATAAAGTTGTAACAGAAGTGGCTAATAAGATATAATCATCTT
>ERZ1673736.3560-NODE-3560-length-14401-cov-38.451973_pt1 | contig 14401 bp, 9 predicted proteins | sample MGYA00580212_ERZ1673736 | MGnify/ENA primary metagenome ERZ1673736 (study PRJEB41218, sample SAMN15661752) | gut metagenome | host: Homo sapiens | place: Canada: London | collected 2015-08-20/2019-03-30 | study: EMG produced TPA metagenomics assembly of...
AGGGGCGGATTGAGAATATGCTGCCTTATCAACGGAAGCTGAATGAGATTCTGACAAACTTCTTGAGTACGGATGCTACGATAGAGTCACCCTATACCGAGGAACGTCCGGTAGAGAAAGTGGCGATTGTGGCGTTCTCGTCCAATTCGTCCTTATGCGGCGCTTTCAATTCCAACGTGGCGAAGATGCTGGAGCGCACACTGGAAGACTATAAATCGTTGGGCAAAGAGAACATCTTGCTGTATCCCGTAGGCAAGAAGGTGGAAGAAGCCGTAAAGAAGTTGGGATACGAGCCGCAAGGCAGCTATCAGGAAATGGCCGACAAACCTTCGTATGTGCAGGCTTACGAGCTTGCCGGACTCTTGATGAAAGAGTTTCTGGAGGGACGCATCGACAAGGTAGAGCTGATTTATCATCATTTCAAATCTACCGGGTCGCAAATCCTGACGAGAGATAAGTATCTGCCTATCAACTTGGATAAGGTGGCCGAAGAAGCGACGGAAACCGCCGGAAAGAGCAACTTCAATAATGATTATATTGTAGAGCCTTCCGCAGCCCGGTTGATAGCCGACCTTCTTCCTAAAGTATTGAGCCAGAAGATTTATACGGTTCTGCTGGACTCGAATACTTCCGAACATGCAGCCCGTATGCTTGCCATGCAGGCCGCTACGGACAATGCTAACGAGTTGATTCAGGACCTGACGAAGCAGTATAACAAGAGTCGCCAACAGGCGATTACGAATGAATTGCTGGATATTATCGGCGGCAGCCTGAAATAAGTTTTGCATAGGAATAAGAGGATGTACCGAAGCGCTTTCGGTACATCCTCTTTTCCTATCATAAAAAACATTCCGCCAACATCCCCTTTCCTTTATTTATTTGTGCTACCTTTACCACCTGTTACAACAAACTGAAAGGAATAATGGAGCAAAACTCTGAATTAGCGCTTGCATGGCAGTTCATTGAAAATACAGGCACTCATCTTTTTCTGACCGGTAAGGCCGGAACCGGTAAAACAACCTTCTTACGTAAACTCAAGCGGGAAAGTCCTAAGCGCATGGTCGTTATCGCGCCGACCGGTATCGCGGCCATCAATGCCGGCGGTGTAACAATCCATTCGTTCTTTCAGATTCCGTTCGCGCCTTATGTGCCCGAAAGCTCGTTCAGTACGAATGGACAGGCAACCTATCGTTTCCGTTTCGGTAAGGAGAAAATCAATATCATACGCAGTATGGACCTGCTGGTGATTGATGAAATCAGTATGGTGCGTGCCGACCTGTTGGATGCGGTAGATGAAATGCTCCGCCGTTACCGCGACCGTCACAAGCCGTTTGGCGGTGTGCAACTATTGATGATTGGCGATTTGCAGCAGTTGGCTCCCGTAGTGAAGGACGAGGAATGGCAGATGCTGAAGAAGTATTACGATACTCCCTATTTTTTCTCCAGCCGCGCGCTGAAGCAGACGGAATACTGCACTATCGAACTTAAAACCGTATACAGGCAGAGTGACGGAGCTTTCTTGGACTTACTGAACCGCATTCGCGAGAATCATTGCGACCCTCAAGTCCTGGAAGCCCTGAACCGTCGCTATCTTCCCGATTTCCAACCCCGGAAGGAAGAGGGTTATATCCGTCTGGTCACCCATAACTACCAGGCGCAGCGCATCAACAATTACGAACTGGAACAGCTTCCGGGACGTTCTTACGCTTTTTGTGCCACGATTGACGGAAAGTTTCCCGAGTATTCATATCCCACGGACGAACTCCTGGAGCTGAAAAAAGGCGCTCAGGTGATGTTTGTAAAGAACGACTCGTCCGGCGAGCACCGCTACTATAACGGTATGATCGGTGAAGTCACCGACCTTTCCGCCGACAGCATCGAAGTGCGTGCCAAAGATAGCACCGCTGCCTTCCTGCTGCAAGAAGAGGAGTGGGCAAACGCAAAATACGTATTGGACGAGGAAAGCAAGGAGATTGTGGAAGATATTGAAGGTACTTTCCGGCAGTTCCCTTTGAAACTGGCATGGGCCATTACGATTCATAAAAGCCAGGGGCTTACGTTTGAACGCGCCATTATCGATGCCAGCTCATCCTTTGCGCACGGACAGACGTATGTGGCTCTGAGCCGTTGCAAGACATTGGAAGGTTTGGTGCTTAGCGCCCCGCTTTCCGCAAAAGCCGTCATCAGCGACCGGGCGGTAGACCGCTTTACGGAAGAAGCACGCAGAAACGAACCGGATGAAGACCGCTTCCATTCGTTGCAGCGAACCTATTTCCATGAACTGTTGTCGGGACTATTCGATTTCCGGCCGTTGGAGCAATCGCTTCAGCGCTATGTACGCCTGATTGACGAGCATCTTTATAAACTCTATCCCAAGCAGTTGGCAGCATACAAGGCAGAAGCGGAACGTTTTCACGAGAAGGTGGTGATAGTGGCGCAGAAGTTCGGTATGCAATACAACCGTCTGATTGACGCCGCGCAGAACTATGCTACGGACGAAACATTGCAGGAACGGATTGCTGCGGGAGCCGGTTACTTCAAAAAAGAAATGGAGCCTCAGTATCTCGTATTGATAAAAGAACGGGTTCTTGCCACGGACAACAAGGAACTGAAGAAACAGTTGAATACCGCGAAAGAAGAGCTGAACACCCTTTTCTTGCTGAAAGACGACCTCTTGGCTTACGTCATAGCGCACGGATTCCGTACAGCCGAATATTTAAGGCAGAAAGCGATACTCTCCATCGGTGACTCCGCTCTCTCCGGTAAAGAAGACCTGAAACGAAGAGGACTGTTGGATGCGGTGGAGAAGAATATACGGGAACGGAAAAAGAAAGAATCGGCTACACCTGCTGTTCAAGTTCCTTCGGACGTGTTACATCCCGAACTTTACGACCGGCTGGTGGCATGGAGAAACTCGGAAGCGTCCCGGCTGGGGCTGCCAGTCTATACGGTTATCCAACAAAAAGCCATTTTAGGCATCAGCAACCTGCTGCCCGCCGATAAAGCCATGCTTGTCCGCATCCCTTATTTCGGAAAGAAAGGAGTGGAAAAGTACGGGGATATTATTTTGGAAATGGTACATGGATACCGCAAGGAGAAAGGATTGGCAGAGCCGGAACTCATGCTTTAGAACGGGCTTCTGTTACCTTGCTGCACTTCGATACGTATGCCGAACGCTCCGTTGGAAGATTTCATCTCGAATGCGCCCTTGAAGTTGTTCTTCTCCCATGGCAGCGCCGAGCGGTTGGGAACTTTCCAGCCGTCTTTGTCATATTCGCCATAGGTATTGATACGCATACCGTTTTTCAGTTTGAAGCTGCCCATCTGCAGATTCTCCGGTGACGACCAGAATCCGGTCAGCCCGAATGGATTCATGCTGTAAACGGTGGAATTGGTCAGTGAGAATACATTCGAAAGCCCTTGCGAGTAGGTAACGTCCGGATTAAGACGGAATATGCTGCTGTAATCCTTGCTTGCGTCCGGTATTTCCAGCGTAAACTCAGGCAGGCGGGGAGCTTCCATTTTCATCAGGCTCATATCCAAAAGAAAGCCGTTGTAATTCTTTGTTTCGGGCAGGAATACGCCATCGGGCGGAGTACCGTCGGGCAGGGAGCGTACGCTGTCGCCCTTCACTTCGCTTTGGGCATATAGCGAAGCGATGCTTGCAAGCAGTGCGATGATAAAAAAGCAAACTCGTTTCATTGTTCCATTCAACTATTCTTAATGGAGCTCTCACCAATCCGGCGGTTTCGCTCCTTCATTCTTTAATTCCCCGTCTCCCGATTACAAAGATAAACCTTTCCGGTCATTCTTCGAAATTTCTTTAAGTAAATATTGAGGGGCGATCTGCATCGGGAGTGTTCGTCTCATTCATTTATACTCTTTATACTATCAGTTTATATCCTATTCCGCGTACGTTTACGATGCGGATTCGGTCGTCCAGCGCCAGTTTGTGGCGTAGCTTGGTGATGAACACGTGCAGGCTGCGGGAGTTGAAAAAGCTGTCATCTTCCCAAAGTTCGAGCAGAACATTCTGGGTGTTGACAACCTGGTTACGGTTTTCGCAGAGGCGTTTCAGTATTTCCGATTCACGGTGGGAGAGTTCCATATCCGTGTCAGTGTGCGGAGATACGGTAGTCCCTATATACGACAACCGTTGCGTGACGGAGTTAAACCGGTAATCGCCTATTTCAAAGTCGGTGACTTCTTTGGGTGCGGCGTCAGTGAAGCTGAAAGCCCTGCCCGCCAGCGCTTTGATACGGATAATCAGCTCTTGCATGCCGAAAGGCTTTTTCAGATAATCGTTGGCGCCAAGCTCAAAGCCCTCTACGACATCATTGATGGCCGAGCGGGCGGTAAGGAACAGTACCGGCGTATGCTTGTCAGTCTGGCGGATGCGGCGTACCATTTCAAAACCGTCCATGCGGGGCATCATTACATCGGCCACGAGTACATCGGGGCGCAGGTCGAAGAACCGGCGCAATCCCTCTTCACCGTCGGCAGCGGTGTGGATGGTGAAGTTCTGCCCTTCAAGCGTGTCTTTTATAATCATGGCGAGGGTTTCTTCATCCTCAACCAATAATACCTTTATTTTATCCATAATCCTTTATTTATTCTGTATTATAAGCCGAATTTTGTTACTCCTGAGGCGGATGTCGGTTTTCAGCGGCGAAACAGACTGTTCCAACCGTTGAAACACTTTGTTTCCCTACGGTGAACATTTTGTTTCGCTATGCGGAACATTCTGTTTTCATGCCTTGAAACAAAGTGTTCAAACACGTAAAAAACACTTTGTTTCGTGCGTTGAAACTTTTTGTCCCATACAGATTTCAATCATCCGCCTGCTTGTTTAATCTTACAACAAAGGTGCTGCCTTTGCCCGGTTCGCTCTTTACGGATATGCTCCCACCATGTTTCCCAACCATGGTCTTGACGTAGAACAAACCGAGCCCGTAGCCCTTCACGTCATGCAGATTACCGGTGGGAACGCGGTAGAACTTATCGAATATGTGGCTCTGCTTTTCGGGAGCGATACCTATTCCACGGTCGCTGATGGCGATTTCGACAAGTTCTCCTTGTTCCGCTGCGTTGATTTGCCGGCAACGGATGTTTACTTCCGCTTCTTCCGGCGAGTATTTTATGGCGTTATCTATCAGGTTGCTGATGATGTTACTGAAATGAGTGCGGTCGGCGGTAAGAGCCAGGTCTTCCGGCTCGATATCTACCGATATATGCACGGGCTTCTCCGATTTCAGTGTGTGCTGTTCGATGAGCGGTTCGAGGATATCTCCGACGGACAGTACTTCCGGATGCAGGCGGAAGGTCTTGCGGCGTTCCATACTCATGGAAAGTATTTGCTCGACAAGTCCGCTGAGCCGCTGCAACTGTTCCTGGCAGATACGCAGGTATTTGTCGCGTTGCGTCTTGTCTTCCGCCTGGTTAAAGTTCAGCAGGGCATCGTTGGCGGCGTAGGCGACGGCGATAGGGGTTTTCAGCTCATGGGTGATGTTGTTGGTGAAGTCGCTTTTCATCTCTTCCAGCGTCTTTTGCCGCAGAATGGTGCGGATAAGTACCCAGAATGCGAAGATAAGGATAATCAGAATGACGAACGAGGTAGCCAGTATGCCCGACATCTGCTTCAACACCAGTTGCGTGACGGGCTCTATCCAAAGACGGTAGCTTTGGTGGGTATTGAGGTCGAAGGCGTAGTTGTATTGCTTGGCGTCAGGGCCGGGGGTATATCCGGCAGTACCGGCAACGGCCAGCGTGTCCACGAATGTGTAAGGCGCGTCTTTGTCGCTCGTGTAGATATGCTCCAAACGGTAGGGCAGCGTGATGCCCCGGTCTTTCAGTTGAAGGCTCAGCAGGCTGTCGTACACGAGGACGTCGGGGTCGGAGATAATGTCCAGACCGGAGTGCAGACCTCGTTGGAAATAGGTGGCGAGTTCCAGCATGCTGTTCTGGTCGCGCAGAATCACATCCAGCCCGTCTTTGGCTCTCAGGGCGGCTTGGGGCGAGTTACCGGTATCTTTTACGGCGGCTTCCAGCTTCTTTTGGGCTGAATCGGGGTTCAGCCATTGAGCCTTGCTCCGGTCTTTGTTTCGTTCTATGAAAAGCACGTCGCCGGAGTCCGAGGCGGCAATGTCATCACGGGTGACAATAGCTTGTACGGAAGAATTGTCCGAGATATTCATCGAAATGGTATCACTCTTTTGATGGATGACCTGCTGGGTGGTGGTTTCTTCTTTCTCACCGTTGCGGTCTATGCTGGTGGTGCTGCGTACATAGGCTTTGTTTTGCGTTCCGTCTTTCTCGAATCCGGCGGATACGCTCACTTCTCCATGGTCGGTGCTGTCCTTACGCATCCTTTCCACACGCAGCATCATTTCATTATAGTCGCTCATGCGCATGGCTTCTATGATGTTGCGTTCCAGGTCATTGCGCATGGTACGGTACAGCCCGCCGAGCCAATAGGCCTGGTAGGAGAAGATGCCCGCCAAAGACAGGATAACAAGTATGGCAATGTATTTCAGAGGCAGTTTCATGGCAGTTTCTTTATGCTTAATGCTTACGCAGGCAAATATAAGGAGTTATATCGTGCGCTGTATCATGCGGTAAGACTAAATAACACTTCCGATAACAGTAGATAACACTTGGTAAGCCGGTGATAACACAGAGTTACGCGGCTAATGCCGTACTTTGCGGAGGTCAATTAAAATATGCCTGACTATAAATTAAATTTCAACACTGACTTGATATGAAACGATTTTATCTGTTATCAGCCATTTGCCTGACAAGCATCAGCCTTTCCGCCCAGGAAAGCACCGGCGAAGAGCGTACTCTCAGCGCTGACAGTATTATAACCTCGGATGCCCGGCTGGACAGCATCTACCAAAGTCTGCCCGAAGTAATGATAACCGGCGAGCGTCCCGTAGTAAAAGCATCGCAAGGCAAACTGGTTTATGACTTGCCGCGGCTTATCCGCGACCTGCCTGTGGACAACGCTTATGATGCCGTAAAGGAGCTTCCCGGCGTAACCGAGATGAACGGCGCTTTGCAATTGGCGGGGCAGGGCGTCACCGTCGTTCTGAACGGAAAGGTAACCACCCTCAGCGTCGAACAGTTGTATTCATTGCTGCGGAGCATCCCTGCGAGCCGTATAGAAAAAGCCGAAGTGATGTACAATGCGCCCGCCCGCTACCAAGTGCGCGGCGCCCTTATCAACATACAATTGAAGCAGACCGCGGACGGCCCTTCTTCCTGGCAAGGCGAGCTTTATGGCAAGTACAACCAGAAGTATTACGAAAACTTTGAAGAGCGTGCCAGCCTTTTATATAACGGAAATAAGTTCTCAGCGGATTTTCTTTACTCGCACAAACATGGCCGTACTTACAATACGACGGACAAAGAGGCTATGCACACTCTGGCGGATGGCTCGATGTACCCGATGACTACCGATGAGGTGCGCCGCGGCCGTTCGCATACGCATAGTTTCCGGGTGGGAGCCGATTACAATATCGCTGAAGAGCATCAGTTGAGCTTTGTTTATAACGGTAACTATCAAACGTATCACAACCGGATGCATATCAACGGTTCGCAGCAGTCCACCACGCTGAGTAACAGTACGGATTGGCTTCACAACGGTCGTCTGGACTACCGTACTCCCTTCGGTTTGAAAGCGGGTGTGGAACTGACCTATTATCGTTCTCCGTCCGACCAACTGTTGAATAGCCGTCTGCTGGAGAGCGATGAACTCGACTTCTTTACGCAAGACTGCCAGCGCATCAACCGCTGGAAAATGTTTTTGGCGCAGGAACACAGTCTGGGCAAGGGCTGGGGATTGAATTACGGCATCGTCTATACCACCAGCACCGACAACAGCTACCAATATTACTACGACCCGGAAACCGGAGAGCAACTGGGAGATGAAAACACAACTTCGTTGGCAGCCGGTGATAACTCCGCCGATAACCTCAGCAACATGAAATCACGCAAACGGGAAGAAACACTGAACATCTATGCGGGCTTCAACAAGAGTTTCGGCGATAAGCTCTCGCTGGACGCATCCTTAGCCATAGAACGCTATAAAACGCCCGTATGGAACCAGTGGGATTTGTATCCTGCCATCAATCTGAACTATATGCCTGCTCCCGGACATATCCTGCAACTTGCGTTGAGCAGTGATAAGGACTATCCCGATTATTGGGCTGTGCAGGATGCCGTTTCGTATATCGGCGGCGGGTATTCCGAGATTCACGGTAATCCTCTGCTGAAGCCTGCGCAAAGCTACGAGTTTAAGATGAACTACGTTTTGAAGGGAAAATATATCTTCAGCACCTGGTTCAGCCATACCAAAGACTACTCGACGCAGACGCTTTACCAATCCTCGCAACGGTTGGTCGAGATTTATAAGTATATGAATTTTGATTATCAGCAACAGGCTGGTATACAGGCGTCAGTGCCGTTTAAGATAAAGAATTGGTTGAATTCCCGCCTGACGCTTATCGGGATATGGCATCACGAGAAAGACAATGACTTTTGGGATATTCCTTTCAATCGCAAACAGTGTTACGGCATAGCTCAAATGAACAATACTTTCACCCTTTCCACCAAACCCGATTTGAAACTGACCCTCACCGGATTTGTACATAGCAAAGCGATTCAGGGGATTTACGACCTGCCTGTTTCCGGCAATGTGAACGCCGCCCTGCGCTATGGATTTGCCAAAGGAAAGGCTATACTGAATTTGTATTGCAGCGATATATTCGAAACAGGGCAAATCTCTCCGCGCATCCGCTTCCGGACACAGAACGTAACCAATCATTATTCGTGCTTTCGCGAGTTGGGAGTGTCGTTCACATACAAATTCGGTGGCTATAAAGAAAAGCAAAGGGAAGGGGTGGATACATCACGATTTAAATGATTATTTGGCTGTTAATGATTGTTTGAGAATTGAGAAGGATTGAGTAATTAAGAAGGATTTGATGATTGAGTGTAACTTGATAATTGAACATGACTTGGCGATTAAATATGATTTGGTAGTTAAGCATGTCTTGTCAATTAAATATGATTTTGTAGTTGATTTGACAAACTCTAAGCCTGAAAGGCTTTCATCATATAGCCCGGGGTAATACCCCGGGTCTAAATGTCCTCTGTATTCTACGCCCTGTAAGGGCAAAAGGTTAATGTTCAAAGATTTTGCCCTTACAGGGCGCAATGTTAGTCATATATACGTTCCCGGGGTTTTACCCCGGGCTTAGAGATGTAAGGCTTTCAGCCTTAGGTTAGTCTATACTTAAATATGCCTTGATATTAAGTATAACTTGGTCTTAAATATAACTTGATATTAGGTATGATTTGATATTAAGTATGATTTGATATTAAGTATAAGTTGATATTAAATATGTCTTGATAATATAGGTATGGCTTGTCAATTAAATATGATTTTGTAGTTGATTTGATTAACTCTAAGCCTGAAAGGCTTTCATCATATAGCCCGGGGTAACACCCCGGGTCTAAATGCCCTCGGTCTTCTGCGCCCTGTAAGGGCAAAAGATTAATGTTTAAAGATTTTGCCTTTATAGGGCGTAATGTTGGTCATATATACGTTCCCGGGGTGTTACCCCGGACTTAGCGATGCAAAGCTTTCAGCCTCAGATTACTCTACAATCAGGCTATTCTATGTATTAAATTATTCCATTATACTATATGGCATTCTCCCCTTACCGACGAAACAACTCGGCGTGTCACTAAATTCTTTTTATATACCTGCATTTTCCCTTCTTTTTTGTACTTTTGCAACTTTCAAAAACCAAAGTTGTTATTTAAAGAAAAGACCCTGTATGAAATCAGACATTGAAATAGCGCGCAGCATAGAGCTGAAGAAGATAAAGCTGGTTGCTGAAAGTGTGGGTATTCCCCGTGAAGAAGTAGAGAACTACGGCCGTTACATCGCCAAGATTCCCGAACAACTGATTGACGAGGAGAAAGTAAAACAGAGTAACCTGATTCTTGTAACCGCTATCACGGCAACCAAGGCGGGCATTGGCAAAACTACCGTCTCTATCGGCCTGGCATTAGGACTTAATAAGATTGGAAAGAAAGCCATCGTAGCCTTGCGTGAACCCTCACTCGGCCCATGCTTCGGAATGAAAGGCGGAGCGGCAGGCGGCGGCTATGCGCAGGTGCTTCCCATGGAGAAAATAAACTTACATTTCACAGGAGATTTTCATGCCATCACTTCCGCTCACAATATGATTTCCGCTTTGCTGGATAACTATATCTACCAGCATCAGGCAGACGGCTTCGGTCTGAAAGAAATCATCTGGCGACGCGTGCTCGATGTAAACGACCGCTCTTTGCGCAGCATCGTCACCGGTCTCGGCCCGCGCACCAACGGGGTTACCATGGAGTCCGGCTTCGATATTACGCCTGCATCGGAGATTATGGCAATTCTTTGCCTGTCAAAAGATACGGAAGACCTTCGCAGGCGAATCGAGAACATCATACTCGGCTTTGATTTCAACGGCAAACCGTTTACTGTTAAAGACTTAGGTGTAGCCGGTGCCATCACCGTATTGCTGAAAGACGCCATCCATCCCAATCTGGTACAAACCACCGAAGGAACGGCTGCTTTTGTGCATGGTGGTCCGTTCGCAAATATAGCGCACGGTTGCAACTCCATTCTCGCCACCAAAATGGCTATGACCTTCGGCGATTATGTAGTGACGGAAGCAGGCTTCGGCGCGGACTTGGGAGCGGAAAAGTTCTATAACATCAAATGCCGTAAAAGCGGACTGCAACCCAAGCTCACTGTTATCGTTGCCACTGCGCAAGGCCTGAAGATGCATGGCGGCGTCAGCCTTGACCGTATCAAGGAACCGAATATGGAAGGCCTGAAAGAAGGTTTCGGTAATCTTGACAAACATATTCGTAACCTGCGCTACTTCGGGCAGACCGTTGTTGTCGCTTTCAACCGTTTTGCCAGCAATACTGACGAAGAAGTAGAAGCTATCCGCCGTCATTGTGAAGATGATTTGAAGGTGGGCTTCGCCATCAATAACGCTTTCGCCGAGGGTGGGGAAGGTGCCATCGACCTGGCTAACCTTGTCGTGGAAACAATCGAAAAGAAACCTTCCGCCCCGCTGCAATACACTTACGGGGAAAACGATAGCGTACAGCAGAAGATAGAGAAAGTAGCCTGCAACCTTTACGGAGCAAGCGTGGTGACTTACAGCAGCGCTTCACGCAAGATGATGAAGCTCATCGAAGAAATGGGCATCGCGCATTATCCCATCTGCATAGCCAAGACGCAATACTCTTTCTCCGCCGACCCCAAAATATACGGCGCAGTCAATAACTTCGAGTTCCACATCAAGGACATCGTTATCAATAACGGCGCGGAAATGCTTGTAGCCATTGCCGGTGAGATACTCCGTATGCCGGGGCTGCCCAAAGTTCCGCAAGCGGAGCACATCGACATTGTGGACGGTAACATAGAGGGACTTTCTTAAAAATTGAGAATTGAGAATTAAGAAGTGAGAAATAATAGTTTCTACAATAAGAAGTGAAAAAAAACAGGCTGCGCAATGTTCACTCGAACTGCGCAGCCTGTTTTTTATTTCTCAATTCTTAATTTAATAATCAGTAAGCGAACAGCGGATATTCTTTCATCTTGGCATTCACACGTGCGCGAACGTCTGCGATGACCTGTTCGTTGTCTACGTTGGAGAGAACGGTTTCGATCATTTCGGCGATTTCCAGCATCAAATCTTCTTTTGCGCCGCGGGTTGTGATGGCGGGAGTACCCAGACGGATACCGGAAGTCTGGAATGCGGAACGGCTGTCGAACGGAACCATGTTCTTGTTTACGGTGATGTCGGCAGATACCAATGCCTTTTCAGCCACTTTACCTGTTAAATCAGGGTATTTGCTGCGCAGGTCTACCAGCATGGAGTGGTTGTCCGTACCGCCGGAAACGATTGTAAAGCCACGGTCTATCAGGGCTTGCGCCAGCGTAGCGGCATTCTTCTTAACCTGCTTGGCGTATTCCTTCCATTCCGGTTGCAGAATCTCGCCGAAAGCAACGGCTTTTGCCGCAATGACATGTTCCAACGGACCGCCTTGAATACCGGGGAATACGGCAGAGTCGAGCAATTGGGACATCATCTTGATTTCGCCTTTCGGAGTTTTCTTGCCCCAGGGGTTGGGGAAGTCCTTACCCATCATGATGACACCGCCGCGAGGGCCGCGCAGCGTCTTATGAGTGGTGGAAGTTACGATATGGGCGTATTTCACGGGGTTATCCAGTTCACCGGCGGCAATCAGTCCGGCAGGATGCGCCATGTCAATCATCAGGATAGCGCCTATCTTGTCGGCAATTTCGCGCATGCGCTTGTAGTCCCATTCGCGTGAATAAGCGGAACCGCCGCCGATAATCATTTTCGGTTTCTCGCGCAGGGCTACTTCTTCCATTTGGTCGTAGTCTACACGTCCGGTTTCTTTATTAAGGTTGTATTCGCAGGGAGTATAGATAATACCGGAAGTATTAACCAATGAGCCGTGAGAGAGGTGACCGCCGTGCGCAAGGTTCAAACCCATGAATTTGTCGCCCGGATTCAGCACTGCGAGGAATACGGCGGCATTGGCCTGTGCGCCCGAGTGCGGCTGTACGTTAGCCCATTCTGCACCGAAAATCTGTTTCAAACGATCGATAGCAATCTGTTCGCTTTGGTCTACAACCTCGCAACCGCCGTAGTAACGCTTGCCGGGATAGCCCTCTGCGTACTTGTTGGTGAGGCAGGAGCCCATCGCCTGCATAACTTGGTCACTTACGAAGTTCTCTGATGCAATCAGTTCAATGCCTTTGAGCTGACGTTGATGTTCTTTTTCGATGATGTCGAAAATTAAATCGTCTCTTTTCATTCTTGCTTATTAGATAAGTTTGATAATTCTGTGTTCTCTTATTAAGCGCACAAATTTAAAGGAAATAAATGAATAAACTGTAAGAAAAGTAAGAAATTTCCTATCAAAAGAACACCCCGAGCGAAAAGCTGAGTACATTATCCCGTCTGTGGAAGCGTATTTGGTTGGCAAGAGTAATTTCCTCGCCGACGCTTTCGTCGTAAACCGGCTTGTAGCTGATGCGCTTTGAAATGTTGTGCAGTCCGATGTCATAGCGGAAGTCGAAGAATACGCGTGAAATCGTTACGGCAACGCCGGCCGTGAAGCTGACGTTCAGCGGATAAAGCTCTTCTTCGATATCCCGTTGGTCGAAATTCTCGAAAGTGACTTTGCTCTGCTTGTCCCAAATATAGCGTATTTTCGGTCCGCCGAATACGGCAAGGCTGTAAGGCCCTTCCTTGATGATGTTGTATCCGTAGATTACGGGAATCTCGAAACTATGGATGGACGAGGTGATAGAGGCCATTTCGGGCGTACTGTTTTCGGGCGCGTCTTCGGGCAGGGGCTTCTCGAAGGTGATATTGCAGCGGTTTATCGTGTACGACAGTTCCGGTTGCAGGAAGTGGCGCTTGAAGTTTATCCGCATAAAGAACGAGCCGAAATAGCCTATCTTGTAGTTGTTCTGCACTTCGTCGATGACGGTGCCGTTAAGCACCAAGTCTGATACGAGGAAAAGTGAAGAGGTGAATCCGCCCTTGATACCGAAGTTCACCCGTCGGTCGTGACGGTGGGTATGCTGGGGGCGTTCCGGTTCATCCGTTCCGGGCACAACCGGCAGTTGACCCCACATGGTTGCGGAGAAAGCCAGCAAACAAAACCCGAAAAGTAATCCTCTTCTTCCCATAATTGTCTTTAAATTATAAATGTAACGACACGCTTGGACGTATCAGATAGTATCTATCACTTTTTCTTCTCTACCGACCAGCCGAATTTTCCGATTTTCTCTCCCAGCCCGTAATAACCACCATGCACGTAGACCAGCAGATTGGATTCCGCCAGCTCCAGCTTTCCGGTTTCCGTATTCAGGCGGGATGTATCGGCACGGACATTCACCACATCGGCGATGAACATATCGTGTGAGCCGAGGGCGACGATTTCCTTTACCCTGCACTCGATGCACAAAGGAGACTCCTCTATGAGCGGAGCGCTGACAACGGTACTCTTGCCGGGTGTCAGCTTCATCTCCTCGAATTTGTTGTAGTTCTTGCCCGAGCGTACGCCGCACCAGTCGGTGGCGCGTGCCATGTCTTTGGTTGTCAGGTTGATGACAAACTCCATGTTATGCTTGATGATGTCGTAGGAGTGACGTTCCGGACGTACGGAAATATAGCACATGGGCGGGTTTGTGCAAATGGTTCCCGTCCATGCGACAGTCAGTATGTTGTATTCTTCCGGGGTGCTTCCGCAGCTCACCAGTACGGCGGGCAGCGGATAAATC
>ERZ1673736.3572-NODE-3572-length-14351-cov-11.240067_pt1 | contig 14351 bp, 16 predicted proteins | sample MGYA00580212_ERZ1673736 | MGnify/ENA primary metagenome ERZ1673736 (study PRJEB41218, sample SAMN15661752) | gut metagenome | host: Homo sapiens | place: Canada: London | collected 2015-08-20/2019-03-30 | study: EMG produced TPA metagenomics assembly of...
GCACCCTGAACCATGCAAGGGGAAGTCATGACGGGGTAATAAAAATGAGGAAATCGTTAGATTGGGAAAAAGAGATAAGGAAATGCGGCAAGATTCGAAAGGCTCTGCCGACCGGATATTGAATAAATCTTTTCGATACGGCTTATGCCGCCATGTGGATTGCAGAGAAATATGATTGCATAAAAAACAAGAAGTTCTTTGTATTCAGCTCTTTTTGTGTATTTTTGCATATAGATTTTTTAAGCAGTAGAAAAATGGACAAACTACATATATGCCTGATAATGCTTCTCGCCGTATTGCTGAACAGTTGCGGGCAGAAGCCTTCCACGACAGTGGCGGACAGGAGCAGTGACAGCATCTACCGGTATGACCACATTTACCATATCGCCATCAGCGAGCCGCAACGGGCGTTGGCACTGGCCGATACAGCGGAAATGCTCAATCTGCTGAAACCGGATCACACCTGCCTCAATGCCGTGAAAGCAATGATATACCAGAACGGTCTGGGACAGCGCAAACTCGCCAAGTTCTATTCTCAGAAAGCGTATGAGGATACTGAATTTAAAAAAGATACAACCGCCTATCTGAATAACGTTGCCCAACTGGCTGCCCTCTGCTACAAATCGGGCGATTACGCCTCCGCCATCCGCTATGCCACCAACGGGCTGAAAATGGCACGTACACACGGGATGAAGTATATGGAAGCCAAATTCCTGATGTACATCGGCATGAGCCAGTTCTATACCGGAATCACCAAGGACGCACAGGCCAACATGAACCGGAGCATCGCCCTCTATGAGGAAATTGTAGCTGAAGAACAGTCATGGAGCAGTGTGAACGACCTTCTCTATACGCTGGGCGAAACCATGGTCGCGCTGTGTACCATAGGCGATTACGAGCAAGCCGCCACGCTGATTCCCAATATTCTGAAAGCCAACAGCCGGCACGAGCAAATGGAAGATCAGGCACCGCCGGGTGCCATAGACATGTTCAAGGCCTTTGTCTATGCCCAATGTATGGAGGTCTATCAACATCTGGACAATAAGGCCCAAGCCTACGAATGCTATCAAAAGTGTCTCTCCACCGACTATGTCAAGTCACCCGATGGCGTAGTGCTGCTCACCCATTACCAGCTATGGAAGGGAGACTACCAGCAGGCATTGCATAATATCCAAACCTTCAAACGGGTTTATCAGCAGAAACGGAACACGGAGAGTGATTACTATGCCAACGAATTGCTTGTCGATGAGGCGAAAGCGCTCACCTTGCTGGGGCGGTACAAGGAAGCGGCGGAAGTGAGCCGCCAGATCATCGCGCTGAAAGACACCCTTTTCAAGCGTAGGCAGCAGGACGATGCCCAGGAACTCGCCATCATTTATGAAACAGGCGAGAAGGAGGCGCAATTGGTAAAGCAGGCCACCCAACTGCGGGAGAACCGGATGATTCTGTTTTTTGCCGTCTGCATCATCGGTTTGCTCGGACTGCTGTTGTGGCGCATTGTCCGCCACTCACGCATTGTCCGTAAGAAGAACGAGGCAATGGCGGGCACCATCACCGGGCTGCTGAAATATAAAGAGCAGCTTTATCACTCCAAGGACGAGAACCTGCTGTTGCAAGAGCAACTACGGGCGGCGGAAGAAGCCTTGCGGCGACAGGGAACCGTAAAGCCCTCGCTGCCGGATGCACCGGTAGAACTTATGCCTGGGGAAGAACCGTCCGTAGGAACTTCACCCGAAGATGAAGCATCGGAAGTTCCGGCAGTTTCTGAAGCCGACGTTGCGGACGATGACATCGACCCGGGTCTGCGCCTGCTGTTCAAGCGGGTGGAGCATGAAATCATCAGCAAAAAACTTTTCCTGCAGCCGGAACTGTCAAGGGAGGAACTGATGAAACAGTTGCGCATCCCCAAGAACAAGTTCGCACCGCTTTTCAAGCAGAACACGGGACTGAAATATTCCCAATACATCAACAAACTGAAGATGGAATATGCCGCCGAACTTTTGAAGGAACACCCGGATTATTCGATGGATGCCATTGCCCAAAGTTGTGGAATCTTATCGGGAAGCACCTTTTACCGGCTTTTTTATGAAAACTACGGCATGACTCCCCTTGATTTCCGTAAAAGCATTAAAAATGCTGATAATAAGCACGGTATGTCCGGTGATGAAGACTAAACGGGACTCCCCGAAATAGCCAAAGTGACTAAATGGGACAACTAAGGTGACAAAATGGGATAACCACCCCCTCTAAAAATTTTGGGGTACAATTTTACTTCCTTACTTTTGAGCTATATAAAAAATGTGTGGCTCAAATGGAGAAAAGAAGTATAGACATATTTAACTATTTAACTGCCCTGCCTTTGCCGGTAATCCTGTTATTGGTTACCCTTATTTCCTCTGTCATCATCCTTTCCTTCTCCCTTGCCCACTATCGGCGCAGGCTCAACAGCACCCGTGAATCTCTGGTGCGATATATCAGTATCTACCTCAACGTGAAGGACTTCGTGCCCTCCGACAAGCGCCCCGTCGTGAACCGGATGAAGGACCCCGTGACTCCCGAAGAATTTATCCAAATCATAAATAGAATGTTGAAAAGAATGATGTTACTGCCGCTTTTCATCCTATCGGTGCTGCCCGTGTCGGCACAAAGCAGTATGGGAGAAACGGCATCCGCAGACAGTATCTACGTGTTTCGTTTTGTACCCCAAAAGGACATGTTCTACATCCCCTATCAGGGCAACAGTGCGGAACTGAACCGCCTGTGCGGGGTTCTCACCCGGCATATCGATCGCCTACGGGCGGGACAGATGTATGTCTCGGTGAGCAGCTACGCGACTTCGAAAAACGGAGAGACAAGCGCACGGCGCATGGGTTACCTGCGCAACAGCCGCATTAAATCGGAGTTGATTACCCGCACGAAGATTACGGAACGGATGTTCGTTACCGACCGTCTGATACCTGCCCCCTACAACGACAGTCTGCGCGACGTGGTAGTGGTGGTCTTTCCCGCCGGAGTAGAGAAGGTGAGGCGGATTGCCGGAGCCGAGGCCGCCGAAAAGGTGGAGGCCTATATTAAAGAGGTGAAGGCTGACAGTCTGGAAGCCCGTGAGACTGCCGAAAGTGAACGTCGGGCTGCCACCCTGCGTATGGAACAGGAAGCCGCCAAACGCCGGGAAGAGGCGCAACGGCTGGCACAACAACAGGCAGAGCAAGCTGAAGCGGAGCGTAAAGCTGCCGAAGCCGCCGAACGCCAACGCTTTGCCGACGAGGAGCAGGCAGCCTCCGTTCCCAATACTGTTGCCTTGCGTGCCAATCTGCTGCGCTGGGCGACGCTCACCCCCGACCTCGGTCTGGAATGGCGCATCAGCCGCAATATCGGTATTCTTGTAAACGGCACATGGACTTTGTGGTCGTGGGACAACAAGAACCGCCGTTATGCCTTCTGGAAAGTATCGCCCGAAGTGCGCTATTATATAGGTAAGGAGAAACGCGGCTACCTCGGAGCGATGTACCACTTCGGCGAGTTCAACTACAAGCTGGGTGACACCGGCAAGCAGGGCGACTACCAAGGCGGCGGCATCACAGGCGGCTGGCAGTTGCCGCTGAACCGTTCGCTCTCGCTGGATTTCCATGCGGCCCTGGGCTATACCCGTGCCGACTATGACAGATACAACGTGACAGACGGCGTGCGTGTGCGCCAAGGCAGCGGCAGCAAGAACTATTGGGGCATCAACCAACTCGGCATCACGCTGGTGTGGAAGTTTCTAAAATGATAAAAAAGACCGTTTACATGGATAGAATGAACATTCATAAGAAATATACTGCCATCCACAAAATAAGTTTGGCAGAAAAATGCAGATGGCTGATATTTGCATGCGTAGTGCTGCAACTGATCGGTTGCGTGAAGGACGACCTTTACAACACCCCGCATCCCGACAAGGGTGCGGTGGAAGTAACCACCGACTGGACGGGACGCTCCTCGGATGCCGTCCTGCCTACCGACTACCTCCTGCGCATCGGCAGCGAGGAACAGACCGTACAAGGCGAAACAAACGTTTTCAAGTCTCTGTTCCTGCCCGGCACACAAAGCCTGCTGGTCTATCACCGGGCGGAAGGCATCACCATCAGCGGAACCACCGCCACGGTGAACACGCTTGCGGACGGCACGCTGAACCCCATGCCGGGCTTCCTGTTCTCGGCAGCCAAAGAGCTGAACATACAGAAGGACGACACGCTGAAAGTCACCATACCGATGATGCAGCACATCCGTACCCTGACGCTCACCTTGAAGCTGAACCCCGGTGACGACCTGCGCATAGCGGGAACCACCGCCACGCTGACGGGCATCGCCCCTGCGGTGGATTTGACTACCGGAAATGTGACGGCTACGGAAGGCAAGGCGGTTGTTCCCGTATTCACATTGGGGACGGATGCAGTAAAATCCCGTGCTACGGGAAATCCGGTATTGGCCGCTTCGCTGCGACTGTTGGGCGTAATGACGGGAGAGAAACAGGAGTTGGGCATCGCCGTGGCACTGACCAACGGTACGGTGCAGACCATCGTCACCGACCTCACCGAAGCCCTGAAGGACTTCTCCGGCGGAGAGCTTGAGCCGTTGATGCTGGATGCCACGCTGACCTTGCCGTCAGAAGCGGGAATCAGCGCCACCATCAGCGACTGGCACACGGTGGAGAACGGGGACATCACGGTAAATTAAAAAGTAAAAAGTAGAAATTAAAAAGCAAGAGTAAAGGATTGAAAACCGAAGCGTAGTATTGAAAGAATATATAAGGTGATAATGTATAACCCAAAAAACGATAAGAAGGAAATGATGAAAAAGAAACGAAACTTCATCCGTAGTACGGGCAGAATGCCCGGCGTGCTGCCCGGTGCAGCGATTTGTGCCGCCCTCCTGCTGGCAGGCTGCAGCAATGACAACGGGACGGAAATTCCCGAAAGTGACGGACGTGTAGCCCTGCAGGTAAACGGCGGCATAGAGACCCGTGCCATCGGCACCGCATGGGAAAAAGGCGACGCCATCGGCATCTACATGCTGAAAGCCGGAACGACCGACATCAGCGAGGAAGCGGAGAACCGCCGCTACTCTACAGCGGACGGTAGCAGCACATTCGCCACCACCGCCGGACAGACGATTTATTTCCCCATCGACGGCGGCACGGTGGACTTCACCGCCTACTATCCCCATCGGGAGACCTTGACGGACGGGGTAATGGCACTGGACGTAAGCAGCCAGACCGACCTCCCCGCCATCGACCTGATGACCGCCAAAGTGGCGAGCACCGAAGCGGCGCCGCTTGACAAGAACCATCCCACTGTGGCGTTCACGTTTACCCACCGCCTCACCAAGCTGGAGCTGAACATCACCGCCGGCAACGGCATCAGCGCATCCGACCTGACAGGCCTGAAAGTGGAAGTCACCAACCAGCGCACCTCCGGCAGCTACGACCCGCAGTTCGAGGCGTTCGGCGTGAACAGCGACCCTGTGCAGATCGTGGAGATGAACACCTCCGCCGACGGCACACTGGCGCAGGCCATCCTGCTGCCCACCACTGCGGCCGATGGCATCAACCCCATCGTGGCAGGGCGTGAATTCATCTTCACCTTAAAGGCCACGGGCGAGGTGTTCCGCTGGTCCGTGCCGGATGACAAAGGCTTCCTGGCAGGCGACCGCAACATCTACAACATCACCATCAACCGCACAAGCCTGACCGTGACCGCCACCATCGAGGACTGGAACCCCGGAAACGGAAGCGGTGACGACGGCAGTGCCGAATAAAGTAAACGGATGAAATAGAGAAAACTAAATTCAAAACGAATATCAATAATGAAAACAGTAAAGATTATGAAAACAGTAGAGATTATGAAAACAGTAGAGATTATGAAAACCAAAGCATTCATGGCAATGGCTGCCCTCGCACTGGTTGCGGCAGCGTGCAACAACGACGACGAGATCACGGACAACTGGAACGGCGAAATCCGCCTGAGCAGCGGACTGACGGTGCAGCAGACCGGTACACGTGCCGCCACCGACATCCAAAGCACACAGTTTGCCAGCGGAGAGAAAATCGACGTGTTTATCAGCGAAGACGTCACAACAGGGACGGCAACAACTACTTATGCCCAACCCCTTGTCTATACGGCAGGTGAAAGCGGAACAATGACTGCTCCCACCGGCAACCAGCCCTACTTCCCCACCAGCGGCAACGGCGTGAACATCTACGCCTATTATCCATCTAATAAAGTAGGTACTGATATTACGAAAACGGACGTTACTTTCAGCGTAGCGGAAGACCAAAGCGGCGAAACGAACTACAAGGCAAGCGACCTGATGTATGGAAAGCCTGCAACTAATCCCGTGGCTCGAACCAGTTCAGCCACCACACTTACCTTCAAGCATCTGCTTTCCAAAGTTACCATAAAATTGGTACAAGGCGCAGGCTCACCGGCCTTGACCGATGCCGTTGTGAAATTGAAGTCTGTATATCCTTCCACTACATTGAACGCCAGCACCGGAACTATATCAGGAACCAGCGGTAACACTACGGACATCACCGTTAAGGCGAATACTACTACGGGCTTAGACAACAGCGCCGTCGTTGTTCCGCAGACACTTGCCACCAGTTTCATTGAAGTGACGTTGGCAAATGGCGGAGTGTTGACTTCAAAGGACCTGAAAGACGGCAGTAGTAATCCCATCAGCAGTGTTGTACTCGCAAGCGGCTATGAATACACCTATACGATAACGGTTAATCTGACTTCATTGGATGTAACTTCCACAATTACACCTTGGACCTCAAACACCGCCAACGGCACCGCCACGATGCAATAACAAATCCGTACAACCCGTCCCTTCCCCCGAAAGCCAGCTACCGAGGCCTTGTCAAGGTAGCTACCTCGACCACCACTTGGTAGCTACCTCGACACCCTAAAGGTAGCTACCAAGACAAGCCAAAGGTAGAAACCCCTCCACGAGTATCTGTAGCGGCCTTCGGGAACAAGAAACGGGATAATCAAAATAATCAACAACTCACTAAAAAAGAAAGGAAACACATCATGCCATTCTGGAAAAAAGCATTCAGTAGCCGAACCAAAGTCTATTACCCCCAAGCCATCGTGCAGGGAAAGCCCGTAGAAACGGAGACCATCGCCAAGGACTTGGCGAAAATCTCCACAGTCAGTAACTCCGACGTACAAGCCGTACTGGGCGACATCGCAGGCGTGATGCACACCCGCATGATGCAGGGCAAGAGCGTCCACATCAAAGGCCTCGGCTACTTCCGCTACGTGCTCGACACGAAGGGCGTAGCCAAGCTCGAAGACTTCGACTTCGACAAGCAGGTGCAGGCCGTGCGCGTGCAGTTCGTGCCCGAACGCGCCAGGATGAGCAACGGCACCTATACCCGCGCCCTCGTCGATAGCGACCAGCTGGAGTGGATAGAACTATCCCCCGACGCCAAAGACCAGGACCCCGCACAAGGCGGCTCCGGTTCCGGCAGCGACGGAGACCTGAACGAGAATCCGCTGGGATAAAAGTGTTCCGGCCAACCACAGCCACCGCCGGGCACCAGAGTGTGCGTAAGCCCGGAGTGAGCGTACCCTATTAAGGTAGCGCACTGGCAGCGTCGCAGCTGCCGGTGGCACAAAGTAAAACAAGGAAAAATGAAGAAAATGATAAAGAGATGCATAGAATATTTGCGGTATGAAGTCACGGAAGAGGACTGGTGCCATGTGTGGATAGGTTTCTTGGCGGCAGCCATCATCGTCCTGTCCAGAGTGACATTGTATCTGTGGTTCGGAGGACAGAAGGAAGAACAGCCATTCTCTTTCACTCCTTCCGATTACTCTTTCACTTGTCCTCCCCGGGAGCGGAAGCCCAGTTACTGGGATTATTATATACCGGAGTCGGGCCCTGTCTCCGATGAGGTGAGATTTAAAGTAACAGTAGAATCCTTTAAAAATAGATACAGATGATGATATACAAACTACAAGGCTGCAAGAAATCAGCCGTTATCGGATGGATGGCAGGTATGCTGTTGCTTGCCGGATGCACGCAGGACAAACTGGCGGACGCATCGCAAGGCGAGATGCTGCCCGAAGGGAAATACCCCGTGACGTTTACCGCCACCGGGCTGGAAATAGCTCCAACGTCACGCGCCACAGCTGACGGCACATGGACGAAGGACGATGAGGTAGCCGTACAGATAGGGAGTGAGGTGAGGAAATATACTGCCAATAGTGGTGGCACAAGCACCACGCTGGAAGCCGCAAGCGGTGTCACTCCGTTCTACTGGCAAAAGACGAACGAAACAAAGAGCGTCAGTGCATGGTATTGCGGTACAGGATACAATGCCTCTTTGCCAACGAGTTGGACCTGGAGTGTAAAAACAAACCAAAACAGCGACAACGGCTATCAGAAGAGCGATTTCCTCTATGCAAAAGGCACGCTCTCATTCAATGGAAACAAGTCGTTGACATTCTATCATCAAGTAGCCAAAGTGGTGGTAAATATCCGCAAGTACGGAGTGGCCTCCGATGCAAGCAAGATAAGTTCCGTAACCATCAAAGCTATTACAGACGGAACTTTCACCACATCCCTCACGAATAACTGTGGTTTGTCAGCTAAGTCAGCTGGAACTCCATCGGGAATCACTCCTTTCAAACTTAGCAATCCGAATACCGATGTGGTCTTCGAAGACGGAAAAAATGGTGAAACCGCCCTTGCCAGCTATCAGGCATTGGTCATTCCGCAAGCCTTAGGCACCAACACCCCTATCGAAATACAGATAGAAGAATATGACACTTTCACCTATACCCCTAACGGGAGTTGGGCAGGCGGCACGCAATACACCTACAATCTTACGATAGATGGCAAGGAGGTTAAAGCAACCGTTACTACAGACGATATAAGCTGGACGAACGGCAGCAGCGGCTCCGGCAGCGTTGAGATATAATAGGAAGGGAATCATCAAGAAATTGTCGCGGTTATCCGCACGAACAACCGCAACAATATGGTTTATCCGTTTTATCTGAATGAAGGAACAAATTTAAAATACAAAGAAATATGAACAGACTAAGATTGATAAAGACAGCCTACACCGCTTTGGCGGCTCTCATGCTTGCCGCCTGTACAAGCGATGAATTGGCGGACGGCACGGTGCAGGATTTGCCCGAAGGGAAATACCCTTTGCAGATTTCTTCGGTAACAATGAGTGCGGAAAGCACTGCGGAGCCGTGGGGTGCAAATGCACCACAAAGCCGTGTAGCGGAAAGTACGGACGGCAAAAGCAGCAAGTGGAATCTCAATGATGTAATAAACGTACAACTGGCTGGAGTGACAGAAACAGCAACATTCAAGGTTTCGGAGATCACTACCAACGCTGTAACTGTAACGCCTACAAACACCGTTTATTGGACGAAAACCACCGACGATGTGACAGCATGGTATTCCACTCCTGCCTATACAACAAATGGTACTACCGTAAATCTTGCTGAACAGACTTCGGCAAACGGACTGGCGTATGTGTTGGTTGCTACCAAGAAGAATGCTTCCCATACCGATCCCGTTTCTTTGGATTTCTCCCATCAGCTTGCCAAAGTGAGGGTGAAGCTGACAGGCGATAAAGCATCCGAAATCACTGCCGTCAAAGTGAAAGGTTATCCGTCCTGCACTATTGATAAGACAAGTGGCACTGTAACGAAGAACGGGACAGAAACCTATCTTTCCATGATAGAAAATACTTATAACAGTGAGAAATATTACGAAGCCAACCTTGCTCCGCAAGATATTAGTACCACTGATTTTGTCCAATTGACGGATGAAAGTAGTACAACTCATATTTGTGAGGTAAGCGGTGTAACCACACTGGATAAAGCGAAATACTATGTATTCAATATTGAGGTGAAGTCTGCCGAACCAACTGAAATACAGCCGGGAGCGGACGGTAACTACACCGTAAATGAAGGAGCGGATGTTCTTATCAAAGGAAATGGTTCGCAAACGACCGGACAGATAATCATTAACGGGACTGCTACTGTGACCATTCAAAATGTAAATATTAAGACGCAGCAAAAACCTACAATTAGTATAACAAATGGTACAGCGACAATTAAATTGAGCGGCAATAATATACTGGAGAGTACTGGAAGTAAAGGTAAAACTGCCGCTGGAATTCAACTAAACAATGTTAATTCCAATGTAATTATTGAAGGTAATGATAACAATTCACTCACTATAACAGCAGATTATGGCAATCCTGCCATAGGAAGCGGTAATGGAGGTAAAGGCGGAAACATTACCATCCGGAACGCAACCATAACGGCAAAAGCTATAAACACAATAGCAAATGGGTGTGGTGCGGCCATCGGTAGTGGTTCATCGTGGGTTAGTCGTGAAGCTCACATTGGGATAATTACCATTATCAATTCCAACATTACGGCATCAGTCGGAGATAACAAGAATAGTTCAGCTGCCGTAATAGGAACTGGTGATACTACCGATAGTAACGATAAAAACTCTTGTCAAGGCATTAACATTACCCTGCAAGACGGGCAAAGCAAAGCTCAGTTCTTAGAAAAATTGACTGGAAACTATAATATTCAAGTGGGGGCCGGAAGCAATTCACGTGGAGGAACGAATACTTGTGGCATAGTAAATTGGTATAATGCAGATGGTACTACGGCAAATTAAAGCAGAGGAAAACGAAATATAGCATTAATTCTAAAATTGAGTGATTATGTACGAAGTAAGACAAAATAAGGAAAAGGTTAGTAGGACGATTGATGGGCATATAATTTAAAAATCAAAAATGCCTCCTAAATCTTTTGCCGAATTATTAAAAGAGGAGGAAAATAATCCAAGAGAAGTGCGCAACGTTTCTTATCAGTTTGTTGCCGGACTAGATTTTCAACAGGAGCATCTGCATGACGGAAAAATTGATGATTTTGATATTATGACAGAAACACTTGTGGAAGGTAATATACAATCAACCAATGGAACTGCATATCATTTTTCAGTCGAAATGTATTGCTATAGGGATAGAATACAATATGCCGGTGGTGAAGCAAGCGCAAGTTTAGCCCCCCCAAAAAAGGTGTTTGGTTATGGGATATAAACAGGATAGTATCTATAAAAATACTCATTTAGAAAATGAAATGAACTAACTTCCGTCCCGGCGAATTTGTAATTCGACGGTTGTGAGTATCAGGGTTTGTAACCCGATAGATGAGAAACCAAGTGAACAAGGCAAAGACCTTTTGAGATACAAATGAAAATGAAATGGAATTAACAACAAAAAATTATATACAATGTAGATTATAAATCATTTTCTACAATTAAATTCTAATAGTTATGAAGCAAGAGAAATCATCAGACGAAGTTAAGTCACAGCAAACTTTGGACACAAATTCAGAAACTCCTGCTACACAGAAAAGCTACGTAAAAAGTAAGCCAAGCAAAATTACCAACGTGTACGGCAGTAAGATTTCCCCTTTATCAAAGTCAAATATGCTATTAGGCGATGAGGCAAAAACCTTTCTTTGATCAGATTTATGATGAAATCGAGAATGTGCTTGGTGGTGACAATCCTAATCAGTTTCTGTGCCTGACCGTACCCGGACAAGCTTTGACGGCAGAGGATTTTGCTTATGATTACAAGTTAAAAGCGGAAGCGGCTCCCATACTTTCGGGTATAAGATAGGTGAAGGGCATATTGGAGCTGCAAGCGAATGGAATGGTACTATCATATTCCCCGGCGGAACGTTCAACGGCAAGAAGTTTACAGAAGGATATGGGTCGTGGTAATTTTATATTCCTTCCCAATCTGTCGCTTTGACCGCTTCAATGTGATATTTTGTAGTAAGTAAAAATGAAATAAAGATAAACGAGCACCCGTCTCGTAACCCGGGTGGCGGAATCCGAAAAGCCGAAAGAGTAGGATTTATTAATTCATTTATCTATTATGGCTTATCCAGTAGTTAAAATTACGAACTCAACAAAGTATGTAGTTGAGGGAGATGCTGTTTATTGCAGCGTGTTCTGTTCAGATGACCATTACATCGTTGAAGGTGGAATGGCGTGGGAAGCAAAAGACCGTGGTGTATGTCTTTTAAAGAAAATTACTGCAACGGTTAAAACTCCATTAGGTAATATAGAAGCGACACCTTATACATCATCTGGCACATCGTACAGTCAATTTGCAGTTATTGATTTAGGTAGCAACAAATTCTCTGTAACAAGAGTTGTAAACGGTACGGAAGATTTTCCTCCTGAAAATTATGTTGAACCGACAGAACAACAAAAGTGATTACTGTAATGTAATGAACAGCCATCGCCGGGCACATCACAGTGCGTAAGCCCGGAGTGAGCAACCCTATAAGGTAGCACACGGGCAGCTTCGCCGCTGCCGGTGGCACGAAAGAAACAATAAAAGTAAAACAGTTATGAAAATAGAACGATTATTCCGCTATTGCCTGCTGGCAGGAACATTCCTCCTTGCCTCGTGCAGCAACGAAGACGTGACGGACAACCCCGTGGAAACGCTGCCCGAAGGCATGTACCCGCTGGAACTTACCGCTTCCGTACAAGCGGGCTTACCGGTTACCAGAGTCAGTGAAGACCAGAGTGGTGAAAGCAAATGGGACGGCAACGAGATCGTGAAGGTGAAAATCGGAGCAGAAACCAAGGATTACAAGACGGATGCATCCGGCAGCCTTACTTCCACACAGCCTTTCTATTGGAATTCCACCAATGAGATAAAGCAGGTGACGGCATGGTATCCAGCAGCTTTGACTTTCAACAGTCAGTTGAAAGACCAAAGTACCGCAGCAAAATACATGGCTTGCGATGTGCTGAGGGCTGACCAGACTCCCATCTCCTATACAAGCACAGAGAAAAAACTCACGTTCAATCACAAGATGGCAAAGGTCATCATCAACCTTATGCAAAGTGACGGAACAACAGCCATGACCGATGCCACAAGCGTAGAAATCTTGTGTAACAAAGACTTCACATACAGCGAAGGAGGCTTCACAAACAGTAATGTGTTTGATTACGTCTCACCGTTCAGACCGGAAAATAATAGTAACACTTATAAAGCCATGATTATTCCACAAGATATGGCAGGCAAGCAATTCATCAAGGTGGTCTGTGGTGATGGAAAAACTCTTTATTGGACTCCTAAGGCCGGTGAAGCCAATCTGACTGTTGGCACAGTCCATACGTATAGAATCACTGTGATGCCCTACCTAAAAGTAGAAATCATTCAAACGACTTCAAATGATATTAGCTGGGAAAAGCAAGAGGACAAAGAAGAATCAGGAACGGTAAACTAATTTTATAGAAACATGAAAATATCAAAATACACTTTTCTTGCATTGATTGCAGTATTGACCGGGTTATCATCTTGCGGCAAAGAAGATGATTTAATGGATAGTTTAGATAAGATGACAACTCTTGCAATAGATGTATCTATAGAGGACTTCCAAACGAGCGCACCTGTTACCCGTGCCTCTGACAATGAGTTCAAAACGACTTTCTCCACCAACGATATGATAGGTATCTATGCAATAGACAATGGTACTGTCATCAGCAAGAATGTCCCTTACAAATGGACAGGCTCATCTTGGGATGCCCAAGACCAGTCTTCAATATATGCAAAAGAGAATGATGCAAATGTAACTTACTTCGCCTATTACCCTTATAGAGAAGCAATGGACAATAAAGATGTAAAAAGCGTTAATGACCTAATTCAGGAATTTGAGGTTTCTTCCATTCAGAATACGCATGAACTTTATACTCAAAATGACTTGATTGTTGGCACTGGTACTTTGTCTGTGGATACAAGAACATTGTTATTTAATTTAAGCCATAAATTATCATTGATAGTTGTTGACCTGAAAGGTGAAAGAACTCATTACTATTCCGATGGATATGAACTCTATACAAAAATAACAAGTATAGACAAAATAACAATAGGAAATGTAACATCTCCTTTTAACTATTCCGGTGGGAACTACCGTGCTTTGGTCAAGCCCTCTGCGAGCGTAAGTCTTGATATCAGTTACAAGAGCAATAATAAGACAATCACTTACAATAAAAACGTGAATGGAGTTGAAGGAAAATACACTCGAATGATGATTTACGGAGGGGGCGTTTCTTCTCAAACGACCATAAATATAGGGGATTTTTTTTATTCGGACGGACATATATCTACGACCCTTGATAATAATAAGACTTGTATAGGTGTTGTTTTCAGCTTGCCAAATGCTGAAAAAAATTATGGCAGTGACTACTAAAGTTACACCACCGGTTTTTCTATAACTTTTATTTATAAT
>ERZ1673736.3576-NODE-3576-length-14331-cov-5.199075_pt1 | contig 14331 bp, 10 predicted proteins | sample MGYA00580212_ERZ1673736 | MGnify/ENA primary metagenome ERZ1673736 (study PRJEB41218, sample SAMN15661752) | gut metagenome | host: Homo sapiens | place: Canada: London | collected 2015-08-20/2019-03-30 | study: EMG produced TPA metagenomics assembly of...
CGATTCCATCAAGCCCTGTCACTTCATTCAGATGCCCTTCCAGCCCTCGCCGGTTATTTCGGAACGGATGGGCGCTGTAGCATACGCCGCCCCGCTCCTTCACATAGTCAATAAATTCCTGGGCGCTTACCCGGTGATCCGGATATTCCTCAATGCCAAAAGCAATAATATCTCCCTGCAGAGAATAAAACTCAATTCCCACAAATATGGGAAAGTCCACCAACTTAGAGTATTCCTGTGCAAATTTCTTAAGCCCCATGCTGTCATGGTCTGTAATGCAGATGGCATCCAACCCCTTTTCCTTCGCAATCACAACCATCTCTTCCAGCTTCAGGAAACTGTCCTTTGAATAACGCATCTCATGCATATGAAGATCAATAAACATATCCTTCTTCCTCGTCCCTTCCTATATTCCCGGTTCCTTTTTTACCATATTCTTCCAAAACCGTACGGCAGACATTCTCCCAGGATACCCGGCTAAGATCCGGCTGACCCATATCCTTCATCGCCGCACATTCCACAATTTTCTCTGCAAGCCTTTTCTCAAACTCCGGCAAAGCTTCCCGTACCGGTTCATCCGTATTACGCATCTGCGGCGGCTCCACGAAAAACACCGGGGCGCCGGGAACATGCTCCTCCACCCAGGGTCGGATTCCCGGAAGTTCTGTAATGACTACCTTGTCCCCGCATGCCATCGCCTCAATCATCGTAAGGGGCATCCCGTCAAAGAAAGAGGGCAATACAAAGATATCACTTCTATTGTATGCTTTTGCCAGCTCTTCCTGGGAAATGCGTCCCAGAAAATGAACCGGACAGGGAGCTTCCCCCGCCAACTGTTTTATCTGCGCATATTCCTCTTCATTTCCATAGCCGCCTGCCAGAAGAAGCTCCATCTTCCCCGATTCCCACGGAAGATGCCTCAGACATCTAAGAAGACTAATAACTCCCTTTTTTTCCGACAGCTTTCCGGCAAATATCAGGCGCAGCTTCCCATCTCTTTCCGGCCGTTCCGGATAAAAAACACTGCTGTTGAATCCGGTTCCCGCAATTCGGATTCTCTCTCTGTCCACATCATATATGCGGATAATTTCTTCTCTCTGCTCTTCATGGAGAGCAAAAATTGCATCCAGCTTCTGTATCTGCTTTCTGATAAATTTCCGTTCCAGCGGCGTCTTCTCCATCTGCCTCAGATCCGTATTGTGACAGAAACCATACACCTTGCGCCGGGGGAACATGTCCTTCACCAGTGCCGTAAGAAGATACAGGTGATGGCAGATAATCAAATCCGGCCCAAAGCTTTCCACTGCTTCCTTGATATGCGCCGCAAAGGTTTCCTTAAACTGCCTAACCATCTCTGCCGTCATCTGCCCGTAAACCGTGCTTTCATAAGGCATCTCGTCCGACATGCCCGCAATGGGAAAAGGCAACTCCTCCGTACAAAAATATACCGGATAGAATTCCACCCCGTCCGGGAACACCGTCCGGTCTTCCTGATAAACGCCTGCCGTCACCGCCTGCTCATGTCCCTGTCGGGCGAATCCTTTCACCAGCTCTGTCAAATACACGCCGCTTCCGGTACTGTCCGGCTTCTGTGCTGTAATACTTAGTATCCTCATTTGTTTAAATTACTTTCCCTTTCGCTCATAAACTGTAAATACATATTCCAGATCAAAATAGGTCTGTTCCTCACTGATCTTCGTCATCTCCCACTGTGGATCCTCGTCCAAATTGGGAAACCAGGTATCCGCCTCATAAGCATGCCCGATCTTCGTCACGTATGCCTTATCACAGTAAGGCAGAAGTTCCCGGTAAATGCTCTCGCCGCCAATCACATAAATATCATCCGATTCGTAATTCCCGGCTTCCTTCAGCACCTCTTCCACAGAATGACAAATGACAGCATCTTTTACCTGATAGTCCTTCTTTCCCGTCAGCACAATATTCGTTCTCTTCTTAAGCGGCTGTCCGCCCGGAAAACTCTCCAGAGTCTTTCTTCCCATAACCACGGTCTTCCCCGTTGTCGTCTCCCGGAAGAACTTCATATCCTGCGGAATACTTACCAGTAACCGATTCTGAAGCCCGATTGCCCAATTCTTATCCACTGCAACAATTATATTCATATCGTTTCTCCCTTTTTACCTTTCTTAAATTGCCACCGGAATGTTCCGAATCTGTTCATGAGTCTCATAGTCAATCAATTTCACATCATCCGGCGTAAAATCATAGAAATCCCTAATCTCAGGATTCAGCCAGAACTTCGGCGCCGGGAGCGGTTCTCTGCTAATCAGCTCTTCAACCAGCGGAATATGACGGTCATAGATATGGGCGTCTGCAATCACATGCACGAACTCGCCCACCTTCATATCACATACCTGCGCCAGCATATGGAGCAGCACGGCATACTGACATACATTCCAGTTATTTGCCGTCAGTACATCCTGCGAACGCTGATTCAGGATTCCATTCAACGTCAGTTTATCACTTCCCGCTTCCTTCGTCACATTGAAAGTCATACTGTACGCACAGGGATAGAGCGCCATCTCATGCAAATCCTGGTGCACATAAATATTTGTCATAATCCGGCGGCTATAAGGATTATGTTTCAAATCATAAATCACTCTGTCCACCTGATCCATCATCCCCTCTTTGTACGGATGCTTCACCCCCATCTGATAGCCATAAGCCTTGCCGATGGAACCATTCTCATCTGCCCAACTGTCCCAGATGTGACTCTTTAACTCATGGATATTATTAGACTTCTTCTGCCAGATCCACAAAAGTTCATCCGTACAGCCCTTAATCGCAGTCCTCCGAAGGGTCAGCGCCGGGAACTCTTTCGACAGATCGTATCGGTTCACAACACAGAATTTCTTAATAGTATAGGCGCTGGTTCCGTCCTCCCATACCGGGCGGACCTTCTCCCCCTCTGTGCTGGTTCCGTTATCAATAATGTCACGGCACATATCTATAAAAACCTTGTCTGCGTAACTCATAAAACCCAACCTCCACTTGATTATTGTTTCATCTTCTTCAGTTCCCTTAATGCCAGCGTGATTGCCACTGCCGCTGCTGCCGCATCCGCAATCGGTCCCGCATACATAACCCCGTCAATACCCATGAATAATGGGAAAATAAGAATCAGCGGGAGCAGGAAAATAACCTGCCTCGTCAGTGACACCACGATGCCCAGTTTTGCCTTGCCGATGGACGTAAAGAACCCTGACGACATAGGCTGTATTCCATTTATAAAAGTCATGAACATAAATATTTTAAAATATCTTTCTGCAAAATGGAAGTATTCTTCACTCCCATTCCCGAAAATACTGACCAACTGGCGCGGGAACAATTGAAAACAGATAAAAAATAAGATTCCCACTGTCATGGATATTGCCGCCGCTTTCCGGTAAGTTTCTCTCACCCTGTCATATCTGCCCGCTCCATAGTTAAATCCCCAGATAGGCTGGCATCCCTGGGATATACCGATACAGATTGCCATAAACACCATGTTGACCTTAGAAATAACGCCCACACAAGCCAGAGGAATATCCATGCCGTACATGGATTCCGCCCCATAATGACGAAGCGTATTGTTCATGGCAACCTGTACAATCGCCATAGCAATCTGATTGATACAGGAGGCCATCCCAAGGGAAACAATCATTTTTAAAAATCTTCCTTTGGGAGCGAACATTTCTCTTTTCAACTCCATATGCCGGATTCTTGCAAAATAAACGATTACAATCATTCCGGATATGACCTGCCCGATAACGGTTGCCCACGCCGCCCCCTTGATTCCCCAGTGGAAGCCAAAGATAAACAATGGGTCCAAAATCGTATTAATGATTGCTCCCGTCAACATACATACCATGGAATATGTAGGGCTTCTGTCCGCCCGAATCAGATGATTTCCTCCTGTTGTCAGAATCAGGAAGGGTATTCCGATTGCACAGATTCCCGTATAATCCTGTGCATAAGGCAGCACCTCCGGCGTTACACCACATATCTGCAAAATAGGATTCAGAAAAATCAGGACAACCGCTGCGATTACCACTCCGCAGATTACCAACATAGAAAGCCCCGTCCCGGCAATCTCTGCCGCGCGTTTCCGGTTGCCCGCCCCGGATTCCAGGTTAAAGTTAGAAGCGCTCCCGATTCCCAGAAGAAGGGCGGTCGCCGTACATATAATGGATATAGGAAAGGCAATGTTCGTCGCCGCATTCCCAAGCATCCCAACACCTTGACCGATAAAAATCTGGTCTACGATATTATACAACGAGCTTACCAGCATACTGATAATTGCCGGTATCGCAAACTTTGCAATCAATCTGCCCACAGGCTCTGTCGCCAGCGGATTACTCTTTTCTATCTTTTCACTCATTCTTATATTACCCTCCATATTCTGTTTCTAAATATTCCTGAAAAATCATGCGCATCCTGCGGAGCGTTTTGTGATATGGGAAAGTAAAAACTTTCCTATATCATAAAAAAGAGACTTCCCGGTGACCGGAAAATCTCTTCCAAGAGCGACAGACGGGGTTCGAACCCGCGACCCCGACCTTGGCAAGGTCGTACTCTACCAACTGAGCCACTGTCGCATTTCTTAACTGTGTTCCTCAGAACAATAATTACTATACTACAGACTCATCGGTTTGTCAACAACTTTTTAAATTTTTTTCACAACAGCTCAGCCATAATCGAAACATCGAGTGAATCATGCTTGCATGAATGAACGAGTTGATTCGATTATGAACTTAGCGCCCGGTAATGAGCAAAAATAGCTGCTTTTGCAGCGGTGAAGCATCGCAGATGCGTTTTGCGAATGGCGCGCGCTGAGCTGTTATCATAGCGCCTGCTACTCTTCTTCCTCTACCACAGCAAGCCCCAGTTCGTCAAGCTGTTTCTGATCCACTCTGGTTGGCGCTTCTGTCATCAGATCGGAAGCGTCTTTTACCTTCGGGAAGGCAATGACGTCACGAATACTGTCCTCTTTTGCCATCAGCATAACCAGACGGTCGAGTCCATATGCCAGTCCGGCATGGGGCGGCACTCCATATTTGAATGCAGTCAGAAGGAAACCAAACTGTTCCTGTGCCTGCTCCGGAGTAAACCCGAGAACCTCGAACATCTTACTCTGAATCTCCGGATTAAAAATACGCACGCTTCCGCCGCCGATCTCATTTCCGTTCAGTGTAATATCATACGCCTTTGCGCGGACACGTCCCGGGTCACTGTCAATATACTGCAGATCCTCTTCCATCGGCATGGTAAACGGATGATGCATTGCCGTAAAACGGTTCTGTTCCTCACTCCACTCAAGAAGCGGAAATTCTGTAATCCAGAGGAACTTATATTCACTCTTATCCAGAAGTTCCATCTGGCGGGCAAGCTCCAGACGCAGCGCACCCAGCACATCCCAGACTACTTTATTTTTATCTGCCGCAAAAAGCAGAAGGTCTCCCTTTTCTCCATCCATGGCTGCAATCAGGGCATCCATCTCTTCGTCCTTCATGAATTTGGCGAAGGAAGATTTTACCGTGCCATCCTCCTGGATTGCAATATAAGCAAGTCCTTTTGCGCCGTAATCCTTTGCAAAAGATACCAATTTGTCAATTTTCTTTCTTGGCATTCCTCCCTGTCCTTTGGCGTTAATGCCACGAACAGTCCCGCCATTTTCAATGGCATTTTTAAATACAACAAACTCGCAGTTCTTCACCGTCTCTGTCACATTCTGAAGCTCCATGCCAAAACGGATATCCGGCTTGTCAGAGCCGTAGCGGTCCATTGCCTCCTGCCAAGTCATTCTCGGGATTGGCAAAGACACTTCCACACCGAGCACTTCTTTAAATAACTTCGCCAACAGTCTTTCATTGACGTCAATTACATCATCCACGTCCACAAAAGAAAGTTCCATATCAATCTGGGTAAATTCCGGCTGCCGGTCTGCACGAAGATCCTCGTCACGGAAACATTTTGCAATCTGGAAATAACGGTCATAACCGGAACACATCAGAAGCTGCTTAAAAAGCTGCGGCGACTGGGGAAGCGCATAAAAATGTCCCTGATGAATCCGGCTGGGCACCAGATAATCTCTGGCTCCTTCCGGCGTGCTTCCTATCAGCACCGGCGTCTCGATTTCAAGAAATCCTTCTTCTGCCAGGAACTGTCTGGTAAGTGTAGCCACTTTACTGCGCATCATCAGATTGCGCTGCAAATCCGGCCTTCTAAGATCCAGATAACGATATTTCAGACGCACTTCTTCCTTCGTCTTGGAATTTTCCTCAATCGGGAAAGGAGGCGTCTCTGATTCGGACAGAATACGTAACTGCTCGGGAATCAACTCTATCTCTCCTGTCGCCAGATTCTCATTGACTGCACCGGAACGTCTCGCAACCGTTCCCACAACAGCAACCACAAATTCTGCCCGAAGCTTCGCCGCTTTCTCAATCAAAGCTGCATCTGCCTTTCCCTCCTCAAATACAACCTGAATGATACCGGAGCGGTCCCTTACATCTACAAAGACCAATCCGCCTTTATTACGATTCTTCTGCACCCATCCCATGATGGTTACTGTTTCATCCACATTTGCTACAGAAAGCTCCCCGCAGCGGTGGGTTCTTTTTAATCCCTGCATTGATTCTGCCATGATATTTCTCTCCTTTATTCTCTTAAGATTTCTCTGATTCTTCTGCCTATAAACGATCTACGGAATCCGCATAGCAATCCACAATTTCCGTATATCCGTCCGCCTCAAGCTGTTCCTTCTGGAACTTCTTATTCTTCTTCATATTGGCAATCATGGTCTGATAACCATTCTCTCTGTCTGCTCTCGCAAGGGAAAGCACCTTTAGCATACCCTCTTTTGGCATTTTCTTTTCAATCAGGTAAGCTTTCTTCCTCCTGCCTCCCGGCACTTCGTAGCCATTTTCCAGAAGCAGCATAACAATCCTTTCAAACCCAATAGAAAATCCACATGCAGGGGTATCCTGCCCGGTAAATTTCCCAATCATCTTATCATAACGGCCGCCTCCCGCTACGGAGCCGCCGAAATCGTCCATCGTAACCTCAAAAATGGTTCCGGTATAGTAAGACTGCCCTCTCACCAGCGTCGGGTCGAACCGGATTCCGAATTCTGCCTCCTTTGCCGCTTCCACGCTGGAAATAATTGTCTCCATGCCATCTGCGGTCTCACTCTTTAAATAGTCGCCCAATTTCTCCTTCAGATAACGGATTCCGGACACGTCCGGTGCCACTTCATCAAACAGCCCCAGGTAGGTGTCTACATTTTCTTTAGCATAGCCCATCTGAATCAGCTCTGCCGCAACGCCGTCCCTGCCAATCTTGTCCATCTTATCCAGAACGATAAATACTTCATCGTAATCTTCTTCTTTAAATCCGCAGTATGCCGCCATCGCTTTCAGAATGTTCCGGTCATTAATACATACGGTAAAATTCTTAAAGTTCAGCTTACCCAGCATCGCCGTGGTAGCCAGAATCAGCTCTATCTCCGCAAGATTCCCAGCCTCGCCCAGAATATCAATATCACACTGCATAAACTGGCGGAACCGCCCTCTCTGAGGTCGGTCTGCACGCCACACGTTACCAATCTGCATCGCCTTGAAAGGAGACGGAAGCTCATTGGCATGGTTTGCATAATATCTGGCAAGGGGAACCGTCAGATCATAACGAAGACCTCCGTCCACCAAATCGGCTTCCTCCTTCGCCTCGTCAATTTTCAGCTTCTCACCACGCTTCAGAATCTTAAAAATCAGCTTTTCATTATCTCCGCCCTGTTTGCTGCAAAGATTTTCAATATGCTCCACACACGGAGTCTCCATGGAAGAGAACCCGTAAGCCTTATAAGTCTCTTTAATCAGGTGAATCACATAATCGCGGATTTCCATTTCCTTTGGAAGCATATCCTTCATCCCTGTGACCGGTTTTTTCTTTAATGCCATAACCATTCTCCTTTTCGCTCTATCATTTCATCAATACGGGAAATGTATGCTCGAATATCCTTTACATTTTCTACCCGCATCAATGTTGTCTTTCTGCCGTTTTTACTGCCCGGGACTATCATCGGCTTATCCAGCACAATCTTTGTGGACGCACCTGCTCCTGCAGCAACAATGGACTGCTTTTCTTCCATAATAAGTATATTGTATATTCCGGCTTTGTCAACCTTTGCATAACCAACATTTTCAAAATTTCCGGCAATATTCTTTTGGCGATACAGATAATAAGGCAAAAGCCTCATCTTCTCCGCTGTCTCATGTGCCGCTTCTATCATGGCAGACAGCTCTTTTGCCATCTCTTCCGGATGCTCTGTTAGTTCTGCCAAATCTTTAATATATCCTGTTTCCGACTTCTCGCGGCCCATCTTCGCTGCACGCTTAATTGCAAGAGAATGCACCGTTAGACTGTCCGGGGACATTTCTCTTATCTGTCTCAAGGTATCTTCCATATCCGCAATCCGTTCTCCCGGAAGTCCTGCAATCAAATCCATATTAATATTGTCAAAGCCTAGTATTCTTGCCATCTCATAGACACGGCAAATATCTCCCACCGTATGTTTTCTTCCAATCAAATCCAGCGTTTTCTGCTGCATGGTCTGAGGATTAATGGAAATCCGGGTAATCCCATGCGCCCTTAATACTCTCAGCTTCTCTTCGGTAATGCTGTCCGGGCGCCCCGCTTCCACGGTATATTCCAACAAATCTCTCCTGGAAAACGTCTCGTCTATGCAGGTAAGCAGCCGCTCTAACTGCTCAGCCGTCAATGTCGTCGGCGTACCTCCGCCAATGTAAATCGTATTCAGCTTCTTCGTTTCTGACTTCTCTCCGACAAATCGAATCTCCTTGCACAATGCATCCAGATAGGACTCCACCCAATCCTTCCATTCCACAATGGAGCCGGAACTGAAAGAACAATAGCTGCACACCGACGGGCAAAAAGGGATTCCCACATAGAGGCTGTACCCATCCCGATAATCCAGCGGACTTAAGATATCCTTCTCCCGAAGAGCAATCTCATATGCCAGCCTCGCCTTTCTCTCACTAACCAGCGAATCCTTCCGGAACCAGGACACGAATTCCTCCGCCCCCATCCCTTCTTCCACCTTCTGCATAGCAATCTTCGTAGGACGCACCCCCGTAAGGATTCCCCAGGAAAGCACCTGCCCCGTATATTCTTTGAACCTGTCATACAGCCAACAGTCCACCGTATATTTACAAAGCTTGCGCACCTCACCATCGCCAAAAGCCCGTAGCCTGCTTCTCATCTCCTGTTCAGGAAGCATAATCTTCTGTCCATCCGGCAATGTGACACAGACTACCATCCCCGACTCCCGGTCTACCTGCTGGCGCACCTCTTCCGCCGGAAAAAACGCCTTCGCAATATGATAAACATTATAGGTATATAATTCATTATTGCAGATAATTTCCATCATAACTTTCCCTAATCTCCGTAAAAAAATCAATTGGGGACACCACTTTAGGCGGTTGGGGACGTAGTAAAGTGACACTTTACTACGTCCCCAATGAAACCTTACACAAACATATTGTAGTTTTTTTCATGTCCAATAGTGGTCTCACCCATATGCCCCGGATACACCAGCACGTCTTCCGGCAGCGTAAAAAGCTTTTCCCGAATTCCTCTCACCAGATCCGAAGTACTACTATTTACAAAATCGGTACGTCCCACAGAATTCTGAAACAGAGTGTCGCCGCTGAACAATACATTTTCTGATTCTACGTAGTAGCAAACACCGCCCGGTGTATGCCCGGGCGTATGGATTACTTTAAAATCATATCCGGCAAAGGAAAGCACTTGTCCGTCTTTTGTATAAACTGCCTTTGAAAATGTGTACCCCGCCGTGTACACACTAGATTGATTCAGGGACGCATCCGTAATCGTCTCTCTATCTCCCTCATGGACATACACCGGCACATCAAATTCTTTCAGGAAATCATCAATTCCCATTATATGATCAAAATGTCCGTGAGTAAGAAGGATTGCCCGAATATCAAGTCCTTCACTCTTTATATGTCCCATCAGATGCTTTGGACATGCCCCCGGATCAATGACAACCGTCTGTTTTGTTTCTTCATTTATCACCAGATAACAGTTCGTACTGATAATTCCCGTCACAAATTTTTCTACTTTCATAATCTCTCCTGTCTCTATCCAACTGTACGTTCAATGTCTATCACGCTTTCCAGCTGACGGAGTTTTTCAATCACACGGCCAAGTTCCTCCCTGCCATGCACGATAAATCCCGTCTCAATCGTAGCCGTTCCTTGTTTCTTGCTGGTACGTATATTCATAGACTTTACATCAATCTTAGCTTCGGTAAATATCTTTGTTATCTCCATCAAAAGTCCCTGCCGGTCTTCTGCGTACATTTTAATTTCAGCAAGGTATTGTCCGCCGGTTTCTTCTGCTACCTCACTTTCCCACTCTGCATCAATCAGCCTTGCCCTTTCCGATTCTGTCAAATGAATCATATTTACGCAGTCTGTACGATGAATGGAGAGTCCTCTTCCGCGCGTGACAAAGCCTACAATCTCATCGCCCGGAACCGGGTTGCAGCATCTGGAGAAACGTACTGCCACATCATCAATTCCTTTTACTACAATACCACTTTTGGATTTGGCAATATGAACTTTGTTCTTCGCAGCCTCCGCCACCTTTTCCAGCACTACTTCATTGGTAATTTCCTTCTTGTGCTCCTTGCCGTATTCTTCCATCAGACGATTGACTACCTGACCTTCTTTCAGGCCGCCGTGTCCAATTGCAGCAAGCACAGAATCCCAATCCTTGAAACCGTATTTTCTCTGTACGACTTCCTGATATTTCGGCTTCATGATGTCACTGAGAACTATGGATTTGGACTTACAGTAGGTGGCAGTCATCTCCTTGCCACGTACAATATTTTCTTCCTTAAATTCCTTCTTAAACCACTGATTAATTTTATTTTTCGCCTGCGTGCTTTTTACAATGTTCAGCCAGTCACGGCTTGGGCCTCTGGAATTCTGGGATGTCAGGATTTCAATCCTGTCTCCGTTCTGGATTTTATAATCAATATTAACAAGTTTTCCGTTCACCCGGGCGCCCACCATCTTATTACCGACCGCACTGTGGATTGCATAGGCAAAATCCACCGGCGTTGAGCCATTTGGCAGGTTCTTCACATCCCCGTTGGGCGTAAAGCAATAGACATCCTCTGCAAACAAATCCAGATCGCCTTTGATCATGCTCAGAAATTCTCTGTTGTCGGACATATCACGCTGCCACTCCAGGATCTGGCGCAGCCAGTTCAGCTTTTCTTCTTCCTGAGCCTCCACACTCTTTTTGCCATCGTTAGATTCCTTATATTTCCAGTGGGCAGCAATACCATATTCCGCGGTTTTATGCATTTCCTGGGTACGGATCTGAACCTCAAAAGGCTGCCCGACGGAGCTCATCAATGTCGTATGAAGAGACTGATACATATTCGCCTTCGGCATGGCAATATAATCCTTAAAACGTCCCGGGATCGGCGTATACATCTCATGAATGACTCCCAGCGCCGCATAACAGTCTTTTACAGAATCCACAATAATCCGGACTGCAAACAGATCGTATATCTGGTCTACCGTTTTATCCTGATTCACCATTTTCTTGTAAATACTGAAGAAATGTTTTACACGCCCGTTTACTTCCGCCTTTATACCGGCATTATGGATATGTGCAGAAACTTCTTCCACAATCTGTGCCACAAATTCTTCCCGCTCCGTTTTTCTTGCATTGATCTGATTTACCAGATCAAAAAACACTTCCGGCTGGGAATATTTCAACGCCAGATCATCAAGCTCTGTCTTAATCTTGGAAATACCGAGCCGCTGTGCAATCGGAGCATAAATGTCCATCGTCTCTTTCGCTTTTTCCTTCTGTTTCTCAGGACGCATAAATTGCAGAGTCCGCATATTGTGAAGCCGGTCTGCCAGCTTAATAATAATCACGCGGATATCTTTCGCCATTGCGAGAAACATCTTTCGCAAATTCTCTGCCTGCACTTCCAGCTTATCAGCAGAATAAGACAATCGTCCCAATTTGGTTACGCCATCGACAAGAAGCGCCACTTCATCGCCAAATTCCTTGCGGATCTCATCTTCCGTCATAATGGTATCCTCCACGACATCGTGAAGGATTCCTGCCGTAATCGTCTCTTTATCCATCTCCAAATCTGCAAGAATAATCGCTACCCACAACGGATGAATGATGTAGGCTTCCCCCGACTTTCGGAACTGTCCTTCATGTGCATTCTTAGCTATGCGATATGCCTTTTCAACCATGGAAACATCGGTGGATGGATGGTATTTACATATGCGTTTAATCAATAAGTCATAAAGCTCATCCGGATTCTGGTAATCCGCAGGTGCCTTCACCGCATGGCCATCCACAATCTCAAGCCCTTCCAACGAATTCTGCGTAATCGATTCCGGAGCAATGCGATTCAACGAATCTGATTCATACGTCGTTACATTTGCCATACAGATCCCCCTTTCTTTTTCATAATCAAAACACCGCTCACCCTATTTGCCCGGATAGCTAATAACGGCATCCACATCATAGCCATCAAGCTTTTCTCTGCCATTCAAACCGGCAAGTTCCATCAGACACACGATCTTTACAACTTCTCCGCCAAGCTCTTCTACCATCTTAACAATAGCTTCCAGCGTCCCTCCTGTTGCCATCAGGTCATCTACAATTACAACCTTTTGTCCCGGTTTCACAGCATCCTTATGCATCTCAACCTCTGCCGTGCCGTACTCAAGATCGTACTTTACCGATATTGTTTCTCTGGGAAGCTTCCCTTTCTTTCTCACTGCCGCCAGTGACTTATGCAAATTGTAAGCCAGGGGCATCGCAAAAATAAATCCTCTTGCCTCCGGTCCTACAATTACATCAAAATCCAAACCGGCAAGCTTCTCTTCCATTAAATCAATAGCAAGATGCAATCCTTCTGCATCCTGTAATATTCCTGTAATGTCTCTGAAAATAATTCCTTTCTCCGGAAAGTCCGGGATACTAACTACGTATTCTTCTATTGGTTTCATCTTGACTTTCATTCCCTTCTATTTGTCTTGCGTTCGTCTTACCGCTCCTCGCGCTCACCTCGCATGCACAGCCTGCTCGGTGTTCGTTGCACTACTCACGCTCGCGCTCGTCTTCGCTCCTCGCGCTCACCTCGCATGCACAGCCTGCTCGGTGTTCGTTGCACTCTTCCGCTCGCGCTCGTCTTCGCTCCTCGCGCTCACCTCGCATGCACAGCCTGCTCGGTGTTCGTTGCACTCACATAGCTTCCTGCCTCCCGCGTCTTGTCTGCAAGCAGACATCCGCGTTCTGCATGAAGCTGCGCTCGTCGCTATGCGCTCATTATATCACCTATATTATGGCATTTCAAACTTTTACTGAAAATGTGTAAGGATTATCTGTGGTGTTTTCCTTCCCATATATTCATTGATTCCGGGATAATAGGTAATTGACATCTTTACTCCCCGGCACTGTCCGGTAAATATTCTCTCTGCCTGTGCCCTCCCGTATTTTCCGGCAATTGCATCAAGCAGGCTCTGTGCTTCTCCAAAATATAGCGCTTCAATCGCTGTACCCGCCTCGTCTTTTACCTGTAATTTCAGCATATTTTTATTTCTGCCGATTCTCTTTGCATATAGGATTTCCACATTTTTTTCTGCAAATACAGGCTTGGGATTTCCTTTGCCAAATGGCTCCAGAAGCTCCAGCTCTTCCACAAACCTTTCGGTTACACAGGAAAAAGGCATCTGCATATCAATGGACACTTTCTCCTGCAAATCTTTTTCACTCAATGTGCAAACCGCATTCACCGCCTGCCGGAATCGCTCTACATTTTCTTTCGGGAGGGATAGCCCAGCCGCCAGCCTGTGTCCTCCATATCTGGTAAACAAATTTTTACATTTACTTAACTCTTCGTACATATGATAAGTATCTATAGACCGTCCCGAGCCTTTCACACCTTCCTCTGCTTCTGTGAGCACATACGTCGGCTTATAATACTTTTCCCGGATTCTTCCTGCCACGATCCCTGCAAGACTCTCATGGCAATCCGGCAAATATATCACCAACACTTTTTCTCTTCCCACAGGTGTTTCTTCCACCTGAATTTCTGCCTGCCTTACAGCCTCTTCCGTCATATCTTTTCGGCTGTCATTCAATGCTTTCAGATCACCCGCAAGAATATCTGCTTCTTTCTTCGTCTTTGCCCGAAGAAGATCCAACGCCCGCTTCGCCGTATCCAGCCTGCCACTGGCATTC
>ERZ1673736.3583-NODE-3583-length-14307-cov-16.569464_pt1 | contig 14307 bp, 10 predicted proteins | sample MGYA00580212_ERZ1673736 | MGnify/ENA primary metagenome ERZ1673736 (study PRJEB41218, sample SAMN15661752) | gut metagenome | host: Homo sapiens | place: Canada: London | collected 2015-08-20/2019-03-30 | study: EMG produced TPA metagenomics assembly of...
TTCGGAAACACTCCCACTCAAATAAGAAAACAGCGGGAAATATTGTAATTCACACATTATTGTGGTAAAGTAGTGTCGTGCTATTTTTCCTGAACCCGGTATCTTATCACAGTTATAGGCCGCAGAAATTTTACCAGATTTGCGCATCACTCAATCCGTCTGCCAATATAGTCCTTCGGGTATCAGGAAATGAAAATAAAGAGGAGGGAACAAATGAAAAAATTCTATTCGTGGTATAAAAAACATATTACCGCAGCAATCTTTACCGGACTGATCCTGGGTATCATTACCGGACTGTTTCTGGCAAACCGTTTCGAACCGGTTCTTACCGTCACAAGTCTCATAGGAAGCATTTACATGAATGCCCTGAACATGATGATCTTTCCACTGGTCTTCTGTTCCATTATCATGGGTATCTCCAGCATCGGTAATGCCCGCACAACCGGCAAGATCACAGCCGGTGCCATGATCTTTTTCCTGTGCACCACAGCACTTGCCAGCCTGGCAGGACTGATCATCCCGCGGCTGATCCATCTCGGTGAGGGTGTTAAATTCGAGATGGCAACTTCCGACATCCAGGCAACTGAGATGACCAGCATTCTGGACACCATCAAAAACCTGATCCCATCCAACCCGGTTGCAGCTTTCGCAAACGGAAATATGCTTCAGGTACTTGTATTCGCAGTCATCGTAGGCTTCACACTTATCGCCATCGGCGAAAAGGGTACTGCACTTCTGAAAGTCATCGATTCCTGTAACGAAGTCTGTCTGAAAGTCATCAGCACAGTTATGTACTTCACACCTATCGGTGTATTCTGTACTATCGTTCCTGTTGTAGAAGCCAACGGTACAGAAACCATCATTTCACTGGCAACTCAGCTGATCATCCTGTATGTGGCATTCTTCGGATTTGCCCTGGTCATTTACGGCGGCTCCGTGAAATTCATCGGCAAAGAAAGCCCTGTGAAATTCTTCAAAGCAATGCTTCCTGCAGCTCTGAACGCATTCGGAACCTGTTCCAGTTCAGCGACCATTCCGATCAGTAAACAGCGTATGGAAGACGAAATGGGCGTATCCAACAAGATCACAAGTATTGCCATTCCTCTTGGCGCTACTGTAAACATGGATGCCGTATCCATCCTGATGTCATTCATGATCATGTTCTTCGCTAATGCATGTGGAATTAATGTAAGCATTTCCATGATGATCGTAATCCTTCTGGCAAACGTACTCCTGTCAGTCGGAACCCCTGGAATCCCGGGCGGTGCCATCGCATCCTTCGCAGCCCTCGCAACTATGGCAGGCCTGCCGGCAGGAGTTATGGGCGTTTATATCAGTATCAATACACTCTGCGATATGGGTGCTACCTGCGTTAACGTTATTGGCGATATGGCAGGCTGTGTAGTTCTGAAAGAGAAAATTAAGCTTGAGGATTAATACATAAGGAATACAAAAAAGTTGTTGTATCTTTTCATATTGGAAATGAAAAGTACAACAACTTTTTTATCACCCTTTAACAGCTCCGCTCATTAAACCATTCTCTATTTTTTCCTGGAAGAAAATATACGCAATAATTACCGGAATGGTTGTAAGACAAATTCCTGCCATGCTGGAACTATAATCTGTACTGTATTCTCCAAAGAATGCAAGAAGTCCCATAGAAATAGTACCTTTATCTTTATCAGAAATAAAAATAAGAGGAAACAACAGGTTATTCCATACCTGTATAAAATTAAAAATTGAAACACTTACAATTCCCGGAACTGACAGTGGCAAAATCATCTTAAAAAATACTTGATAAATATTTGCTCCATCAATTACCATCGCTTCTTCTAATTCTGTCGGAATTCCATTCATAAATCCAGTAAGAATCAAAATTGTCATTGGAAAACAAAACGCCGCATAAAGCAAAATCAATACCGGATAATTATTCATAATTCCAAGTTTTCCAAAAATATAAGACAACGGAATTAATACCGCCTGAATAGGAATCATCATTCCTGAAATAAACAGTAAATATATTTTTGATTTTCCGCGAAACTTAAATTTTGCCAGAACATACGATGCCATTGCTCCAAAAAGACCTGATATCGCAAGAGTTCCAACTGCAAGAATAATTGTATTCAAAAAATATCTTCCTATATTTCCCACATTCCATGCAGTTAAATAATTTTCTATCCGTAATTTCTTAGGTAAAGCAGTAAATGATGAAAATATTTCCAAATTTCCTTTAAAAGAACAGAAGATTGAAAATACCATCGGATAAATATTGATCAAAGCAACTATAATAAATATCAGAAATCCTATATAATACCCTGCGGAATGTTTTTTTGTTTTCATGATCTATCCCCCCTAATATTCTATGGATTCTTTCTGATTCATAAGTTTCAAACTAAAAATAGAAACAGCAGCACTTAATACAAAGATGACCGTAGCAATCGCACTTCCAGTTCCATAATGACCATATCTATAAGCTTCATTATACATTAAAAGTGCTGGTACAATAGTACAGTTACTGGTTCCTCCTGTAGGTGTCAGAATGTATACAGTATCAAAAATCTTTAATACTCCAGTGATTACCATGATCGTAGACATTTTTAATGGTTCCCAAAGCATTGGAATATAAAGATTCCAAATCTTTTTCCAGCCAGTTGCTCCATCTAATTCTCCTGCTTCCAAAACAGAATCCGGTATAGAAGTAAGACCAGCCAAACAAATGATCATATAATATCCTACACTGGTCCATGTACTGACAACAATCAGACATATCAAAGAAGTTTTAGGATTAACCAGCCACTGCTGAATATAATTTCCAAGTCCAATTTTAATAAGAAGACTATTCAGAATTCCCTTGTCAGTAGGAAAATAAATAAAATTCCATAACAATGCTACTGCTGTCACTGATAAAATCATAGGAATAAAAAATGCAGCTTTAAAAAATCTCTGTCCTTTTTTGAAATGATGGATCAGTAATCCAAGTCCAAATCCAATAGGAACCTGCAAAATAACACTTACAACAACGTAAATAAGAACATTCTGCAACGACTTAAGAAAAACTGCATTATGGAACAGATTACTATAATTCTTAAATCCTACAAATTTAAGCGGCACCGCCTGAAGCCCAGGCCAGTCATTAAATGAAAAATAGACAGACATAACTACAGGTATCAATTCAAAACAAAGATAGATCAATACTGCAGGTATCAAAAATACCGCAATAACTTTCTTATTTTTCCTTATTTTTTCCAAAATAACCCCTCCTCTTTTCTATTTTTGAGTAAACAAAAGGAAGGGTGCTCTCCCCCCTTCCTTTTGCTTTATCTGTCAGCTCTGTGGACGGTTTGCATCAATATCTGCCTGAATAGTCTGTGCTGTATTCTCAGCGGAATCAGACAGCATCATGTTCAAAATTCCATTTCTTGAAGTATCTACTAATGTAGAGCAGGTATCATAGTCAAAATATTCTCCTACAGAATCTGTAATAGTACCTGTATATTCAACCATATCTTTGAAAATCTGCGGTGCGTCTTCCGGTGCATCAATATCTTTATATGGAGCAACTCTCATCGCTGCATTCATACGTTCCTGAATAGACTCTTTAGATGTCATATATTTCACCAGTTTTAGAGTTGCCTCTTTTTCCTCATCACTCATAGTTCCTGAAAGCATCCATCCGGAAGTATATACTACATGTGTATCTTTATACTCTGGTTTATCTTCAAAGTATGGGAATGCAAAGAATGAAATATCATCCAAAATTTCTGATTCAGAATTAAACATTTCAGGAATGATAGGGCTGCTGTGAGAAATCATTGCTACTTCTCCGGTGAGGAACTGATTCATCTGAGTATTATAATCCATTCCTTCAAATCCCTCTGCAAAAGCACCTTTATCTTTTAAATCTTTTGTAATCTGCAAGCATTCTACTACATCATCATCCGTCCATTTTTTCTCGCCAGTACCCAATTTTATAATGCCATCTCTTCCGATTCTTTTAGCAAGAATATTATTAAAGATATGTCCCATAACCCAGGTATTCTTTCCGCCTACTCCAAACGGAGTAATTCCGGCAGCAACCAGCTTATCAATATCCTCATACAGTTCATCCATTGTTTCTGGAGTTTTCTCAATACCGGCTTTTTCAAATAAAGCCTTATTGTAGAAAATAGCATCCACATTCAGTTCATTTGGCAATGCATAGATTCCATCCACTCCATAAGCACTCAGATCATATGTATCTAATGCTCCATCCAGGAACGTGTTCTTCCATTCTTCATCTTCGTTAAGTGAATCTGTCAGATCCAACAGAACTCCATTCTGTGCCCATTCTTTCAGGCCGGCAATTGCCGGATAATAAAAGATATTTGGTGTTTCTCCTGTAGATAATGCAACTTTCAGTTTATTGTTATAAGCAGATTCCTCATAAACAGAATCGTTCTGAACTTCAATATCAGGATTTTCTTCCATAAATGCTGCAATCTGGTCTTCATAAACCTTTGCCATAGGTGTATCACCACTGTCACGGCTCATAAATGTAATCTTAACTTTATCTGCTGCAAATACCGGTGTAATAGATGATAATGCCATTGCTGCCGCTAATACAGCCCCTAAAACTTTTTTCCCTGTCTTCATATAAAAACCTCCTCTTTTCCTTACTAATTTTTGTAACAAACAGCAGTCATCTGATGTCCCTTAATCTCTTTTAGAGTAAATTCAAGTTTTTTTCCATCCTGTACAAATGGAACTTCCTGTTTATCGGGTATTGTATAAATTTTCTCTACTTCACGTTCTTCTGTCATAGTAATCTTAAGATTATATAAAGGAATAATGTCATCAACAATCTCAAGATTTTTACATTTCTTCACCGGTACATAATGAAGTACATGTACAATTCTTCTGTTCTCTTGTTCCTGATCTAACACTGTAACTTGTGTTGTTGATGGTCCATTATGCTGAATCAGCGGATTCGGAAGCATTCTGTCTAATTCATTTCTCAGGATCTTTTTATACCATGCAGGTGCCCAGTTCTGATATGTTGTAAAAATCGGATGAATAAAATACGCTGTATTTTCTGTTTCCACAATACCAGGATATACTTCTTTTCTTCCTGATGGAGAATGAAGATGAGAACAAAAATGTTCATATGTACGATTAAATACCGGCGGGATTACTTTCTGGACAAACTGAGCCTCATCTGTCGCTTCTACAAGTGTTCCTTTGTCATACATTACATGTTCTGCATCTGCAAGACCCTTTGCCAGATGTTCTTTCGGCCATATAAAATCCGGACTATATGGTGCATCTCCAAGATATTTTACTGCCAGTTCTGAGATCATAAATTTCTGGTGATCTTTGTCAAGACCAGACTGATAACTTGCCAGTAATTTGCCTCCTGCATTTATATAAGCACTCAGTTTCCGGCCTAATATTTCATCTACAGGAATTACATCCGGTAAAATTAACAACCTGTATTTTCCAAAATCAGAAGTACTGTCAATAAAATCAAACTGATATCCATATTCCATCAGAAGTCTTGCCACACCTTCAGATGCACCTGGAATCTGTCCTGCTACGCCTGTAGCATAAAATTCTTCTGCTGTAAAAACACCAATTTCAGATACTGGTTTTGCATTCTCACACCAGAGTTCTTTTTCTTCTACAGATTTATAAACCCTTCCGATCTGCTGATACATGTCCTTATTCAATTTTCCCCAGTAATCCATCTGGTCACCAATCGTACATTTGCATCCATGGGAAAGCATGGAAAATACTTCATATTCCATAGCTGCCTCATTACGAAATGCATGAAAATCGCCCCATTCTGTGTGGAATCTGCTTGTCAGTCCAAGACACTCTTTTCCAAAATTCCTCATATATTTAGCAGAAACAGGAAAATCAAGATATCCCCATTCTACTCCCGGAAGAGATTCAAAAGAAAAATACGAATAATCCTTTATCACTGGTTTATCGAGATATCCAACATGTCCTTTGTTATAGCAGACATGAAAATCTGGATTATATTTTTTTGCAAATGCGGTCAGATCTTCGACCATATCATAATAAGTCCACCTTGCAAATTCCTGACGGTCTTCCTTTTTTGCAGGATTCAGACCTTTTTCCCGCATAAGTTTCTGGCAGGATGGACAGCAGCATTCATTCATAAAAGCTGCATCATACCATACTCCATCTCCCGGAATCGTTTCCAGAACTTCTCCGAACTGCTTTTTCAGGAAATCACGATACGGTGTATTTACACAAAGGTTTTTATAAAAACCAGCCTCAAAATACCCCTTTCCCTTATAGTCCTGAAGTGCTCCGTTTTCATCAATACAGATCCATTCCGGATGCATATCTGCGATTCTCTTGTTCCAGCGAATGGTTGTATAAAGGTTTACCTGTATTCCACGTTTTCTGCAGGCTTCAGCCTGTTCTCTCAACAAATCTCTGTGTGCCAGATGAGGATGGACCATTTCCGGAAACATTTTGGAATCATAATATAAATTTCCGTGATGTCCACAAGAAAACAAAGTAATAGAATTCACGTGCGCATCCGCAAGAGTCTGGGCAAACTCTTCCGCATCAAATTCTGAGCAGACCCCCTCAATGGCTTCACTGGTGTGAAAATCCAGATGAATTTGTCGAAATGGAATTTCCTTTTCAGCCATTTCCTTTTACCTCCTGTCTTTTGATGAGACAAGATTACCATTTTTGTGCTATTACGTGAATGTAGATTCTTTGGACGTCTGGGAAATATTTTGGATAATTACATTTTTCTCTCTTCCTGGTACTTAGACGGAGAAATACCATAATACTTTTTAAAATTCTTGCTAAAATAATAAACGTCACTGTATCCTATTGACTCTGCAATTTCTATAAGTGTTTTATCCGGATACTCTGTAAGATATTTCTTTGCCTGTTCCAGACGTGTCTGAGTCAAATACTTACTGAATGAACATCCTTTTTCTTTTTTAAATATATTACTTAGATAACTCGCATTCACCCCAATTGTATCTGCTACCAGATTCAAGCTCATATCAATCCTACTATAATTACTATCAATAAAATCTACTGCATCATTTACTTTTTTCTTTGTTGCAGGAAGTTTATTTTCTGCTGCACATATGCGGCATTTTTCCAATATACACATTAATACACTTCTAATTTCTTCAATTCCACCATTATTCTGCAATCCTGTTAATTGTCTCTGTTCTTTTTCCACAACTAAAGAAAAATCAACTCCCAGTTCAGACATATACAGACAAATATGGATCAGAATATCCGTAGATATATATACTGCTGTGTCAGAAAGGACATTCTGTTCTTCCATTTGAATAAACATTTCACCTATCTCTTTTGTAAGCATTTCATATTCATTTTTTCTGATATAATACAAAAATACTTCCGAATCATATAACGATGATCGTATAAATTGAAACATATCTACTGGCTCGTAAATCAGAATTTTCTGTTCTGTTTTTCCTTTTCTGGCTGCAGAATATGCCTCCTGATAGGCCGCTTTCAATTCTCTGATGTCTGAAAATACCCTGCTGATTCCTCCATTCCAGTTCCTTTTACTATTCATAATTTCCTGCATATAAGTACAGAGAAGCTGAATCTGATATTCCATATTCTCTTCTCCAAATAGAATAAAAGCATATCCTTGGTTCATAGAAATCATTTCATATACCGGAAAATAATCCTGGATTATTTCTTCCATTTCTTCTGCCATTTTGTTATTCTGTTGTTTATTTTCAGGTCTAATCAAGGCCACTGATAATGGTTTATCAAACGGAATCTTCATTTCCTCCCATTTACTCTGCTGATTTTCAGAAGGTACCATACCTGAAAGCTGTTCTAAAAGAAACTGATCCTTTTGCATTTTCTTTACAGAAGATTTCTGTCTATAAATATGTTCCAGTTTTTCTTTACACTTCTGAAGCTCTTTTGTTAATTCTTCAGGGTCCAACGGTTTCAGCACAAAACTGACTGCTCCAAAAGAAAGTGCCTCCCTTGCATATTCAAATTCACCATAAGCGGTCAATATAATTACTTGTATTTCTGGAAAAATAACCTTTACTTTTTTAGATACTTCAATTCCATTCATATATGGAATATTAATATCCATAATTAAAATATCCGGCTTTTCTTCCAAAATTTTCTTTAATGCTTCTTCTCCGTCTTCTGCTTCTCCGCATATTTCCATACCCAGACTATTCCAGTCAACTGTTTTTTTCACTAACGCTCTCTGCAAAAATTCATCATCTACAAGGAATACCCGCATTTTCTATCCTCTTCTCTCTTAAAATCTACAGGAATGCACACTGTTGCCTTCGTTCCCTGACTCAGTTTACTTTCTACTGTAAGACCATATTCTTTTCCAAAATAAATCTGCAATCTTTGTTGAATATTAAATAATCCAAATGCTGAGCCTTTTTCTCTGTAATCTTTACTAAACAGTTCTTCTAATTTTTCTTCTGGAATTCCAAGCCCATTATCTGACACCTGAATAAAAACCTTATTCTTCTCTTTCCATCCTTTGATTCGGATAATTCCTTTTCCCCTCATTTCCTTTATACCATGATATATAGAATTTTCTATCAATGGCTGAAGTGTCAGTTTTACAATCCACTCCTGCAAAATTTCATTTTCTATATCAATCTCATATTCTATTTTATTTCCATATCTGACTTTCTGTATTTTTATATAATTCTCTATATTTGTTATTTCCTGTTCCAGCGGTATTAATGTTTTTCCATCGCTAAGTGAAGTTCTATAAAATGTACCAATCGCCTGAATCATGATAAATGCTTCATCCGGACAATTCATTTTGATAAGCGAACTTACACTATTCAATGTATTATATAAGAAATGTGGATTAATCTGTGCCTGAAGTGCTGCAAGCTCAGATTTTCTTTTTGCCCGTTGCTCTCTATATACCTGATCAACCAGCTGCCTGATTTGTTCAGACATCTTATTAAACTCTTCCGATAATATTCCAATTTCATCCTCATACAATACAGGAACACGTACAGAAAGATCTCCTTTTCCAAATTTTTTCATGGTATCTGTCAAATATATCAAAGGCTTTGTTACACTGTGAGAAACCCTCAGGCTGAAAAATGTGCTGATTAAAGCAGCAATAATTCCTACTACATAAATAATCTGTGTCATCGCTTTCCCGGCTTTTGTAAGTTCATTCACTGGTGTCAGACCAATCATAAGCCAATCCAGTGTAGGGATTACTGACGCTGTCACAAGATATCTTTTACCGTCAATCCTGAATACTTTTCCTCCTTTTTTATTATCTTCAGCCCATTGAAAATACTCTTCTTCCGAAATATTTCCTGATACATCCTGATCATTTTCTATTTTTTTGTTTCCATCTGTATCAGCAATCAGATAACTGCCTGTCTCCCCATATCTGATATGTGCAAAATTATTTATCAGAAGTGGCGACTGATATTCTATAAGAACATATCCTTTAATAAGTCCCGAATCGTAATCTCTATAATATCTGATATAACCAATTCCATTTTTCTCATAATCTCCCAGGGATACTTCATATAAATCCAACCATTTTACGTTATAATTCTCTTTTATTATGTTAAAAAACTGTTCGTATTTTGATGCCTCAGATCGAATACTGTTAGAATTTACCATATGTCCATATGAGTCAAAAACAGAAATACTGCTATACTGTTTATCTGGATACAATGCATCCAAATAATCCAGACGTTTCTCTACCTGCATTTTATATTTTAACTGATCTGCTGATTCCTCAGAATCCTGTAAAAACCAGTTTTGTATTGCTTCATCTGTTAATATTACCTTAGCTATCTTTCCCGAATTCTCTAATATACTCTGACTGTTATCAGACACTATCTCAAACTTTTCCTTATAGCTTTCGCTGGTGATATTTAATACTGATTTTTCGTATAAAAACTGAATCAATACAGTTAATACAAGGATTGTGAGAAAAAAGAAGCCAATACTTGTAAGAGAAAATTTTTTCGCCAAAGACAGCTCATGATATTTTTTACGCATTCGCACCACCCCCACTTATTAATCCAACATTACCAAAAAAGCCGATACACTGTTTCCGTCAATGTATCGACCCTTAATGATTATTTCCTTTTTATTTACAGATACTGACTAAATTCCACCTTCTCCTTATTCGGTCCTTCAATTGTAAAGAACTTCACTCCATTTTCCCAGAATGGCAGGAAATGAATGGTATCTTGTGTAGAATTTAAACCAGCTTCATTGATATACTGGAAAATCTCTTCAATATCTTTTACGTCAAGTGCAACATGATCGATCGCGCCATGCTCCATTTTCGCTGCATGGTTCTCATAAGTCTCCACTACCAGAGTTCCCAGTTTCAGGAAAACAACCTTCTCGTTTGCTTCCTCATTTACTGTCTCAAATGCTGTTTCAAAACCTAATTTGTGATAAAATTCTACTGTTTTACCAATGTCATTTGTCGGAATTCCAATGTGCTGTACCCCTGTTGAGTAGTTCTTTAAATCCATAGTTTTTGCCCCTTTCTGCTGATCCTTGTGACTTTTTGTCGCTCGTTATGTCAGACTGCTTTTCATAATCCGTTACTGAGAACGCAATAACCAGTAACCATAATCAGACTTCTCAGTCACTGAATATCTCATTTTTTTACAATATACGCAGAAAATTATTCGGTTGTCAAGTGAATTTGTAACTTCTATTTATACTTTATTTTATCCTCATCCATGAATAAACGTTCCTATCCCTTTGTCAAAAAGACTCTAAAGCTATTATTTCACGATTATATTTTGTGCAAAATTCCCATGACATAGAATCCCAATAACTGATAGAATAAATACGACAAAAAATGTCGCTTATCCATTGTCAGACGGGTAGGCGGCATTTTTGCGTTTATATGGAGTTTTTTATTATTTTATGAGGAGGGCTTAACTATGCCAAAAACAAAATTTCAGGAATTTATTTTCACCCTTATCACATCCGGCTGTATAATCTTTATCATGGGCGTTTATAACGTCGCTATCCACACCGGTGGACTTCAGGCGGCTACATTCAGTCACGCACTGCATTCTTTTCCGCTGGAATGGTTCATCGGATTCCTCTGCGCATTCTTCATCGCCAGCAAAACATCCAAATATTTCGCGTTCCGCGTAGCCAAACCAACTGACCGCCCGATCTTCATCATCCTCTGCATCCAGACCTTCACCGTCTGCACAATGGTACCGCTGATGAGCCTGCTTGGAACCATCGAATCTTCAGGAATCACTTCAAATCTCATCTTCATCTGGCTCCAGACCATCTGCCTGAACTTCATCATAGCCTACCCACTGCAGATCCTGGTTGTCGGACCATTCTGCAGATTCGTATTCCGTCACCTGTTCGTATCAGCAAGTCAGGAAAATGAAGGTAAAATAGAACATGAAATGGAACAGCAAGGATTTGCGGAATAAGTCCATATAATAATAGGTAATTGCGAAACTCGCGGTGCTCGTTCGTAACCTTGAACCAAAACAAGGAAGAATTCGCGAAGAGCACGACTTGTGGAATGAAAAATGGATAATCGCACATGTTAGGCGCACTTTAATAAGCTATGGACTTTATGAAAGTGGTAAGTCCTAAGCTATGAGTGGTTTTATGCTTCGAATATATTCGTGGTGATTGATCTTATCTGCGAGAACAACAGTAATAAGTTGTGTGATCCCGGCAAGAATCAGATCAGCATGCAGAGTCCTCTCATTTTGGGTTCGGCGTCCTGCAAGACAGAGATTGTCTTTGATGTGGTTGATATCTCTTTCGACAACAGTCCTGATTTTATAGGTATCATCCCATTTTTCGGTGCCGCGGATCGTTCCGGGATAAGCACGAAGATCCTTTTCCGGGTAGATGTAGACCATCCACCCACATTTAGAAGAAGTACAAGGGTTGTCACAGAAACAATGACGATGGGATTTTTGAGTTGATTTATCATAAATCCATTTCATTCTTGGACAGACAAATTTATATCTTGTTACTCCACTGTGAAGTTTGGAAGTGCCTTCGTACTTCATTTGTAAAGAAGGATCATGGGGACAACACGGAATACCATCTTCATTGATGGAATAATCCAGATTTTCAAGTCCGGATCTTGCATTCAGCGGAATATAAGCTTTCGAGAAATGTTTGTCATTACCAAAAGTGTCACCGGTAAGAAGGCTCTTATAGAGTTGTGCGGTATCGAAAGCAGCATCACCCAGGAAGGTTTTTGGATTAATCAAAGGATGCTTGGAAAAGAAGTCCTTAAGTGTGGGGATTAAAAGCTTTGAATCATGAACACATTTATCTTCGTCAGGGGAATCGGATTTCTTTTCGACAACGATATCAGGATGTGAAGCCATAAAGTTTTTGTTATAAAAAGATATGTGGCGGATGATGCCCAATCCGTTAGTGACAATGCCGAACTTGAAGACATAGCAAAAATGCCCATTGATATAGAGCTGCTTAATCTCAGGATTAGCAGAAGCATGAGAAGGCATGGAACCATAGGCAGCTTTATAAGGATCATAGGATTTATCAAAGCCCTGAGCTTTCGCGTATGCCTTAAGCTGTTTGATGATCCTGTTAGCATACTTGGGATTATTTTCGGTAACAAATGCTTCTATGCCGGAAGAATCAAAGATGGTCATATCCGCTTTTGCAGAGTCAATCGCCTGACAGATAGGCTCGGTAACATCAACAAGGTTATCGAAAACAAGCTGGAGGTCATCTAAAAAATCCTGTTTGAATCGGGTGATTTTGGAAGCGTCTGGGACTTTAGTAAAACCACAGAATTCCCGAAGTGATTTTGAGTAAGCGAGAAAAGTCAGGAGAAGCTGATCCGTAGGGATAGAGAAAATACGTTGAATAATCAAAGCCCACAGAAAAGCTTGCAAAGGGTATTTACGGGTTCTGCCCGTCGATGCATAGAAATGATTTCTAAAAGAAATCGGAATTAACTCATCAATATCGATATGGGTTTCTAATAGAGAAAGAAAAGCAGGTTTGTCATTTTCAAATTTTTCATGGCAATCTGAAAAAATATCTGCCAAAGAAAGCTGTTTATATGGTATCATAAGTATCAGAATAACTCCTTTCTTGGATGTAGGTTTATAGTTTTTAGTCAACTCTATTATACCATATCCGGTGAGGAGTTATTTGTTTATAGGTAACAAAAAATGCCGTATTTATGCGGCTTGTGGCGTTTCGCAAACGCCTACAGGAAATGAAAATAAAGAGGAGGGAACAAATGAAAAAATTCTATTCGTGGTACAAAAAACATATTACCGCAGCAATCTTTACCGGACTGATCCTGGGTATCATTACCGGACTGTTTCTGGCAAACCGTTTCGAACCGGTTCTTACCGTCACAAGTCTCATAGGAAGCATTTACATGAATGCCCTGAACATGATGATCTTTCCACTGGTCTTCTGTTCCATTATCATGGGTATCTCCAGCATCGGTAATGCCCGCACAACCGGCAAGATCACAGCCGGTGCCATGATCTTTTTCCTGTGCACCACAGCACTTGCCAGCCTGGCAGGACTGATCATCCCGCGGCTGATCCATCTCGGTGAGGGTGTTAAATTCGAGATGGCAACTTCCGACATCCAGGCAACTGAGATGACCAGCATTCTGGACACCATCAAAAACCTGATCCCATCCAACCCGGTTGCAGCTTTCGCAAACGGAAATATGCTTCAGGTACTTGTATTCGCAGTCATCGTAGGCTTCACACTTATCGCCATCGGCGAAAAGGGTACTGCACTTCTGAAAGTCATCGATTCCTGTAACGAAGTCTGTCTGAAAGTCATCAGCACAGTTATGTACTTCACACCTATCGGTGTATTCTGTACTATCGTTCCTGTTGTAGAAGCCAACGGTACAGAAACCATCATTTCACTGGCAACTCAGCTGATCATCCTGTATGTGGCATTCTTCGGATTTGCCCTGGTCATTTACGGCGGCTCCGTGAAATTCATCGGCAAAGAAAGCCCTGTGAAATTCTTCAAAGCAATGCTTCCTGCAGCTCTGAACGCATTCGGAACCTGTTCCAGTTCAGCGACCATTCCGATCAGTAAACAGCGTATGGAAGACGAAATGGGCGTATCCAACAAGATCACAAGTATTGCCATTCCTCTTGGCGCTACTGTAAACATGGATGCCGTATCCATCCTGATGTCATTCATGATCATGTTCTTCGCCAATGCATGCGGAATTAACGTAAGCATTTCCATGATGATCGTAATCCTTCTGGCAAACGTACTCCTGTCAGT
>ERZ1673736.3609-NODE-3609-length-14190-cov-5.830492_pt1 | contig 14190 bp, 7 predicted proteins | sample MGYA00580212_ERZ1673736 | MGnify/ENA primary metagenome ERZ1673736 (study PRJEB41218, sample SAMN15661752) | gut metagenome | host: Homo sapiens | place: Canada: London | collected 2015-08-20/2019-03-30 | study: EMG produced TPA metagenomics assembly of...
TGGAAGCATGGCAACATGTGGAGCTGACTGTTACTAATCGGTCGAGGGCATAACCTGAGCAAACAGGAAGAAAGCGAGAACGGAGTTCTCGAATGGGCTTTCTGAGGGTTTGAAAATGGTGGATAGGAAAAAGATGGATTGAAAAGTATTTCTTATATGCAGTTTTGAAGGTACATGAAAAAGTCCTTGCAATTACGGTTGTAAAGGACTATAATTAAATAGTGATAATCCTCGATAGCTCAATGGTAGAGCACACGGCTGTTAACCGTGGGGTTGTTGGTTCGAGCCCAACTCGGGGAGCTTAAGAAACCTCACAAATGTCAATATTTGTGAGGTTTTAGTTTATTCATATATGGCAAGGAGAAGACACTATGATTTTATATTTTTCGGGAACAGGGAATAGCGAATACGTAGCCAAAAAAATAGGGAAAAAAATTGGCGATGAAGTTATGGATCTTTTTGAAAAAATTAGAAATGACGATTTTTCCAGTATGCACTCTGAACGGAAATGGGTTATTGTAGTTCCCACTTATGCCTGGCGAATTCCCCGCATTGTACAAAAGTGGATGGAAAGTACAAGTCTTACAGGAAGTAAGGATATTTATTTTGTAATGACCTGCGGCGGAAGCATCGGAAATGCAGGAAAATATCTTGAAAAACTTTGCGCTCGAAAGAAGATGAATTATTACGGCTGCATCGGCATTACGATGCCGGAAAATTATATTGCATTATTCTCCACGCCCACTAAGGAAAAAGCTATGCAAATTATAGAACAGGCAGAAGGAATCATAGACCATGCAGCCTCCCTGATAAAGAATGGCGAGAGACTTCCGCAATCAGGGCTTTCGTTCAGTGATAAAATAAACAGCGGAATTGTAAATGCTGTTTTTTATCCGGTGTTTGTTCATGCAAAAAAGTTTTATACTGTCAATAGTTGTATTTCTTGCGGAAAATGTGTAAGTGTCTGTCCTCTTAATAATATTCGGCTTGAAAATGGAAGGCCGGTGTGGGGAGATAAGTGTACTCACTGTATGGCTTGTATTTGCCGCTGCCCGAAAGAAGCGATTGAATATGGTAAACACAGTAAGGATTTGCCGCGTTATGTCTGTCCTAAGAGTGATATTATATATGAAAAGAAGTGAGGAAAAGATATGAGTTACGAAAGATTGAATGAGAAAATACAGGAAATGAAAGATGAAATGCTGGATAGTATCCGAGAGAGTGTTGCAATCTGCAGCGTAAGGGGAGAACCAGAACCAGATGCTCCTTATGGAAGAGAAGTGAAAAAAGCATTGGATCATGCCTTGGCATTGGGCGAAAGGATGGGATTTAAAACTGGTAATATAGATAATCGTGTTGGTTATGTTGAGTATGGCGATGGCGAAGAGATGGCAGCTGTACTGGGACATGTGGATGTAGTTCCATTAGGAGAAGGATGGAACTACGATCCGCTTGGGTGCGAAGTGCATGACGGTAAGATGTATGGGCGGGGAGTTCAGGATGATAAAGGTCCGACCATTGGGGCGATTTATGCGTTAAAAGCAATCAAAGAGCTGGGGCTTCCAATCGATAGAAGAATTCGTGTAATGTTCGGCTGTGATGAAGAGAACGGTTCTTCCTGTGTGGAACACTATATCAAGGCAGGCGGAGAGCTGCCGACCATCGGATTTACCCCGGATGCGGAGTTCCCGGTTATATTTTGTGAGAAAGGGCAGAGTTTCTGGGATGTTACGAAGAAGGTGGAAGAACCGTCTGCTGTGAGAGTTCTCTCTATTGAAGGGGGCGAAGCGAAAAATGTAGTAACGCCTAAATGTACATTGGAAGCAGAGGGAGAACTTGTAGTTGAGGAAAAAGAGTATATTACCGTTAGGAAAGAAGGCGGGCGGACAATTGTAACGGCAGAAGGCGTCAGTGCTCATGGAAGTACGCCGGAGCAGGGAGAGAATGCGGCAATCCGTCTTTTTGACGCATTGAAGGGAAATGATTTTGGCGGCGATTTGCAGAAAATGATAGATTTTATTATGGAGAAGATTGGTTGGGAGACGAATGGAGAATCACTTGGTATTTGCTATGAAGATGAAGAGACAGGAAATACAACGGTAAATCTTGGCGTTATCAAATGCGATGAAAAGAAGCTTTCTTTTTCTTTGGACATTCGGTATCCAAAGAATGCGGCAGAGGAGACGGTTCTTGGCAGCGTGAAAGAGAAGCTGGCGGATTATGGATTGGAGGCTGAGGTTGAGGCTCACAATCTGCTTTATGTACCGGTAGATTCCGAGCTGGTGCAGAAGCTGATGAAAGTATATCGTGAGCAGACGGGAGATATGGAAGCACAGCCTATTGCCATCGGAGGTGGAACCTACGCCAAATCTTTTCATAATATGGTGGCATTTGGTCCGGTCTTCCCGGGAGAAGAGGAAGTTATTCATGCGCCGAATGAATTTGCAGTAGTTGATAATCTGGTGCGCTCCATTCAAATCACGGCGGCGGCTATGTATGAAATTGCCCGGAAATAGGCGCTGTTTACTTGTCTGCTCCGGAGGTGAGCGTCGGACTCTGGATGATAGAGGCAAGCTCTTCAATAGATTCTTTGTAGCCATTGGCAGTCCATGCCATATAGATATTGAAAAGGGCGCCGGCATATGCCTGCAGGGAATAATACAGGGCGGTGTCTGTGGAATCTTTGTGGTAGGTTTCCAGCAGGTAGGAGGTAAGAGCGTCTAATAGCAGTTTGCCCATCCCTATTTTAATGATACAGTTTAAAAAGGACTGATATTTTTTGAAATACCGGAAACAGTGGAGAATATTTTCATAATTCCCATAGGTTTTTGGTGTTCCCATTTTTTCCAGATCCACGCGGTAAGCAGCCACGATTTCATTCATATATGTTTCAAGGATCTCTTCTTTGGAAGAGTAATTCCTATAATAAGTCATACGGGATACACCAGCTTTTTGTGTCAATTCCGAGATTGATATGGAAGAAAGCGGCTTTTCATTTGCCAGCTTAATTAATGCCGTTGTAATATATTCTCTTGCAAGGATATTGGACTGATTTTTTCTTTTCATAAACAAAAACCTCCGATTTGTAACAGTTAAAAATGGGAATATTGAATCTGTCAGCGGTAAATGTTACAATTTGTAACGCTTAAATTTTAAACGGTTGATGAGAAAAATACAAGGAATTTTGGTGATATTTTATAGAATCAGGAGGAACCCTTATTTTGGAAAAGATTGCAATTTTAACAGACAGTAACAGTGGACTTAGCAGGGAAGAGGCGGAAAAACAAGGCATTCATATCTTACCGATGACATTTTCCGTGGGAGGACAAGAACACAAAGAGGGAATTACACTGACGGACAGGGAATTTTTTGACAGTATGAAAAAGGGAGTGCCGGTGAGTACTTCACAGCCCTCTATTGCAGACCTGACGGATATATGGGAAGAATTGCTGAAGGATTATGACAGGATTATCCATATTCCGATGGCAAAGGTGTTAAGCGGCGGTTATGCAACGGCAGTGACTTTCAGTGAAGAATATGGCGGCCGGGTGCTGGTAGTAGATGGAAATCGGATATCTGTGACCCAGGCAGCGCTTGCACAATATGCAAGGAAGCTGGCAGATGCAGGGATGGCCGCCAGTGAAATTAAGGAGAAGCTGGAGGCTACCTGCATGGAAGCGGAAATTTATATCACGGTGGAATCCCTGGAATATCTGAAACGGGGAGGACGAATCAGCGGAGCAGCCGCTATGGCGGGAGAGCTTCTGCATGTGAAACCGGTGCTGAAGCTGCATGGAGGCGCAATCGAGGCCTATGGCAAAACGCGGGGCACAAAGAAAGCGAAGAAGATGATTGAGGAAGCGATTGCGAAGGATTATGAACGCCTTGCGGGAAAGCATGGGGCTGAGAATGTCCGTATATTTGTCGGTCATGCGGACGCCAGAGAAGAAGTTATGGAGTGGGCGGAAAAATGGAAGGAAATGTATCCGGATCACAACATTGAAATCGCCAGACTTCCGCTGAGTATCTGCTGTCATGTGGGACCGGGAACCATAGGGGCGGCGGTCTGTGTAAATTAATAGAAGGACAGAGATGTATTTGGATAATTTTAAGATAAAGACAAAGCGGATTATTATATATATTGTGTGTGTTCTGATTCCAATGGTGGTGACGGATTCTTTTTTTGTGTATACGGTTACACAGAATGTAAGCCAGCAGGAACAGGATACTATGAAAGAGGTACTTGGCAAGGTTACGAATGAACTGAATACCAAGATTAATAATGTGGTGACAATATCTGATTACCTGTATATGAATGAGAAGGTGGATGAATTTGTACACCGGACCTATACTTCCCATGCAGAGTATTATGAGTATTTTAATCAGTTCCTGGAGAACAGTGTTATCCGTTATTATTACACGACCGATTCCATTTACAATATACAAATCTGCGTAGATAATAAAAGTATTGTCAATGGTTCCTATTTTTGTGATATAGATGAAGTCAAAGATTCTCTGTGGTATCAGCAGTACCAGGAGAATGAAGATAGAATTTTTATAATAGCATATTATGAAGAAAATAACGCCTATGAACAATCTCTAAATCATGCAAGGCATATTTCCCTGGTCAGAAAAATGGATAATTTCGGCGGCGATGCGGTAATGCGGATTGACTTTGATTATGGAGATCTGAACAGGATTTTGGAGCAGGAGTCTTCAGAGATGGATATTTATGTGGATGACGGTGAAAAAATCATTCTTAGTTCGGATTCTTTTGCGAATACGAAGGAAGATTATCTGCCTGTGTCGGCCTATGAAAAAAAAGGACTGGAAGTCCGCAGCTCTTTAGAAACGCTGGGAGACAGTTGGAATATTGCGATTACAATGGACAAATACAGCGTCACAGAAGCGCTGGAAGGACAGGAAACCATTCTGCTGCTTCTGGTGCTGCTTAATTTGATTCTGCCAAGTATCCTGATCGTATTTGTGAACCGTTCCTTTGGAAGGCGGCTGCGGATAACAGAAGAATATATAAAGAAGGCAGAACAGGGTGAATTTGAAGAGATTCCGGGGAATCAGGGAAAAGATGAATTGGGTGACCTGATTCGCAGCTTTAATCTGATGGCGGTAAAGATTAGGGAATTAATAGAAGTTGTTTATAAGAAAGATGCGGAACGGAAGAATATACAGATTGCAAGGAACCGGGCGGAGCTGGATGCAATGAAAAGGCAGATAATCCGCATTTTATGTATAACACACTTGAAAGTATCCGTATGCACAGCCTTGTAAAAAATGAAAAAGAGACGGCGGAGCTGATGGGAAAGTTTTCGATGCTTCTGCGGCAGGTGACCCGCTGGACGTCGGAATTTGTCCGGGTGTCAGAAGAAGTAGAGTCGGTCAGGGCCTATCTGGATATACAAAAGAGCAGGTTTGGCGAACGGCTTATCTGGTCGGTTTATGTGCAGGAAGGAACGGAGAAGCTTTATATTCCGAAGTTTTCGATTATGACCTTTGTGGAAAATGCATGTATTCATGGAATTGAGCCGCAGATTCACGGCGGCAGCATTTCCGTGGCCGTTACATCGGATGAAGAATGCATTTACGTGGAAGTAATTGACGATGGCTGCGGAATGCCGGAGAAAACGCTGGAAGAATTGCGAGAGAAGATAAAGAATGCTTCGATTGAAGATCTGAGCAAGGCGAAGAGTATTGGCATTTTGAATACGGTTGTCCGGCTGAAGCTTTATTTTGCAGAAGCCGTTGAAGTAGAAATAGACAGTACATCGGGGGAAGGGACCGAATTATTTATTAAAATATCCCGAAAGGAGCAGGATAAAAATGTCGAAGATCAAGGTAATGCTTGTTGATGATGAGCCATTTATCAGACAGGGAATGCGGATGATTATAGACTGGGAGTCTTATGGTTATGAAATTGCCGCGGAAGCGGAGAATGGGATGCAGGCATTGGAAATGCTGGATGGAGAGGAAATAGACCTTGTATTTGTGGATCTGAAGATGCCGAGGATGTCCGGATTAGAGCTGATAAAGGCGGCGCAGGAAAGGGAAATGGAGATTCGCTTTATCGTTCTTACCGGATATGCAGATTTCTCTTATGCGCGGGAAGCGCTGCGCCTGGCGGTGGAAGACTATCTGCTGAAGCCGATTCAAAAAGAGGAATTGATCGGCATACTGGAGAAAGTGAAGGAAGAGAAAGAGAAGAACCGGGATGATAATATAGAACTGGTGCTAAACCATGAGCTTGACATTCATCTTTCTCATATTTTATTAGGAAGATATATGGAAACAGATCTGGAAATTGTGAATCAGTATATGCCGGAGTCAGACGAATGGCAGTATGTCAGCTTTGAATTCGAGAAAAATGCAGATATGTTCCGGAATATGGCGGAGGAAGAGAGAAGTTCTTTGCAGAAGCAGTTCGTAATGGAGATGCGGTCTATACTGAAGGACTGGAAGCAGCAGGTTGTCAGCAACCTCCATGAAGAAGAACAGCTTACGGGCGCCGGAGTGCTTTTGATTCCACAGATGTATCGGGAGCAGCAGATGGAAGCGATGGAGTATGTCACCTGGCTACAGAAAAGAATGCAGGCAAAAACGGGATGGAAGACACAAGTGTATGTGGGTACGGCGGTGAACCGCATTGCAGATATCAGTCATTCTTATTATTCCATCCGTCTGACGCGCTGTATGCATGAGTTTGCAGATGACAGTAATCAGCCGATAGCAGTTGGTGAGAAGTTTGAAAAATCCAGGCCGGCGCTGGGGATGCGTGCGCGGGACATCGAAGAGCTGGTAGAAGCGGTCCGTGTTAATAATGAAGAAATGATTGTTAGGAAAGTACAGCAGATTTATGAACAGATACAAAACAGTGGTTTTAATCTGAATGTACTGCAGACCAAGCTGTATTATCTGTTGTACCGGCTTGTGGATCTGGTGAATGAGCTGGATAATGAAGCAAATCAGGAAGAGGTATTGAAGCACATCGGGCAGAAGTCTTTCGATAAAATTGTGTTGAGTGGAACGGCGGATGAATTGACGGAATTTGTCTGCGCCTATGCAGAATATCTGGAACGGCTGAGGAAGGTTGAGTCGGAAGGAGTTCTGGGACAGGTGGAAGAGTATATCCGAAAGAACTACAGCGAAAATATCAGTCTGAAGTCTATTGGAGAACAGTTTTATATTAATAATGTATATCTCGGGCAGATATTTAAAAAGAAAAACGGGATTACCTTTAAGGAATATCTGAACCGGGTCAGAATCGAAAAAGCGACGCAGCTATTGGCAGATACGGATGAAAAAATATATGCGATAGCGGAAAAAGTAGGGTTTCACAACACAGATTATTTTATTAACAAATTTGTGCAGGAAAAGGGCATGACGCCGCGGCAGTATCGGATGAAAAGAAAAAAAGAGGAAAACTGATGAAAAGAAGAAAGAAAATAGGATGGATTTTTTGTCTCCTGTCCGTTCTCTGCTTGTGGGGATGCGGGACAAAATTGTTTACAAAACAGGAGGAAATCAAGACATTTTCAGCTTTTGTGTCCGTGCCGGGGAAAGAAATACCGGACGACAACAGAATGAAGAATAAAATAGCGGAAAAGATTGGTGCCAAGGCAGAGCTTAAATATCTGACAGGGCAGACTGCTTCGGAGAAGATTCATTCGATGATCCAAAAAGGAACGTATCCGGATTTCCTTGATGGCGGAGATGCAACGGCGCAGCTTTTGGAGGCGAATGCTTATATTCCTTTGGACGAGTATCTGGACGATTATCCGGAGCTTAAGAATTACCTGACACCGGAGCAATGGGAATCCTTGCGGCAGCCTGACGGACATATTTATTATATCCCGCAGTTTTCGACCGTGCGGGGAGAAGATATGAATCCACGGTATGCAGATGAGGCATTCTGGATACAGAAAAGAGTGCTGATCTGGGCGGGATATCCGGAAATAAAGACCCTCGACCAGTATTTTCGAGTGATTGAGGATTATATGGCGGCAAATCCGACGAATGAAGACGGATCGGCAAATACCGGCTTTCAGATTTTATGTGACGATTGGAGGTATTTCTGTCTGGAGAATCCGCCTCAGTTTCTTGCGGGATATCCCAATGACGGATGTGCGATTGTTGATCCGGAAACAAAGACAGCTTCTGTGTATGACACCATACCGGAGGCAAAACAGTATTTTCAGAAATTAAATGAGATGTATAGAAAGGGGATGATACAAGCAGATACGTTCGTGCTGTCATATGATCAGTATATGGAAAAAATAAGTACCGGGAATGTGCTGGGTGTGGTGGATCAGTACTGGCAGTTTATGGATGCAGAGAATATTTTATACGGCAAAGGGCTTGTAGACAGAACCTATGTCCCTCTGGGAATTGTAGCTGATGAAAGCATAACGGGCGCTTACAGGAGCGGAGTCGCTTTTAACAGCGCAAATGGAATGGGAATTACGGTAAGTTGTAAAGATGTGGAGGGCGCATTGCAATTTATGAATGACTTGCTGAAGGAAGAGATTCACATTATGCGGTACTGGGGAGAAGAGGGGATTGACTATGAGGTAGATGAGAATGGCATTTTCTATAGAACAGAAGAGCAGAAACAGAATGCGAATAATAAAACCTGGCAGACAGAGAATCTTTGCTCTTATGATTACTTTCCCAAATATGGAGGAGTGACAGCAGATGGGAAGAATGCGGCTATTCCAGAGTATCAGCCGGGAGAATATTACGATACACTGGATGAGATTGACAAACAGGTTCTGGATGGTTACGGATATGAGAAGTGGACGGATTTTTTGAATTCACCTGAAGAGGTTACGCCTCCCTGGTTCCCGCTGTATACGGCGGAGAATCTATGGGGGCAGGATACACCATACGGACAGGCGAAGCAGGCCATGTCAGATGTAAAACATAAATGGCTTCCACAGGTGATTATGGCAGAAGATTTTGAGAGCGCCTGGGAATCCTATATGGAGGAATATGAGCGGGAGGTGGATGTAGAAGCCTATGAAGCAGAGCTGACCCGTGAAGTGCAGCGAAGAATAGAAAACCATACAAACTAAATGAATTTTAGTTTGTATGGTTTTTTTGGTTTAGTTTGTTGGGGTGAAAAGAAACAGGACTTATGGGATAATAAGGATATATTTTGGTAAAGGAGGAGAAAAGCTATGAAAAAAGGTAAAAAAGCAGTAAAGCACTTTTCACGTGTGATACTTGCATTGCTTCTGGCAGTCAGTATGATTCCCCTGCCGGCAGCAGCGTCAGCGTCTTCGGACAATGGCGACGGGACTTATAACAATCCGGTTATTTATGCAGATGTGCCGGATGTGGATGTGATTCGTGTGGGCGACACTTATTATATGTCGAGCACGACGATGCATCTGTCACCAGGCGTCCCGATTATGAAATCAAAGGATCTGGTGAACTGGGAAATCGTAAACTATGTGTATGACGTTATGGATGACGGGGACGCTATGTCATTGAGAAACGGCCAGAGCGCGTATGCAAATGGTTCATGGGCAAGCAGCCTGAGGTATTATGACGGGAAATATTATGTGTCTTTTATGTCTTATACCACAGGTAAGACTTATTTCTATACGACAGATGATATTGAAAATGGCGTGTGGACCCATACAGAAGTAAAAGGCGGTTACCATGATATGGGACTGTTCTTTGACGATGACGGAAAGATCTATATGGCATATGGAGGCGGTACAATCAAAATCTGCGAGATGGAGATTGTAGAGAACGGCCTTCAGATTAAGCCGGGTACTGAGAAAGTTCTGATTAGCGATGCATGGAAAGGGACAGCTCTTGAAGGAACGGGCGGTCTTGCAGAAGGAACGCATGTACAGAAAATTAATGGGAAGTATTATGTGTTTATGATTACATGGCCGGCGGAGAATGCAGATGCAGGTACGAAAGGAATGCGTACAGAATTATGCTTCCGTGCAGATTCCATAGAAGACTTCGTAAATGGTAACTGGGAGCGCAAGATTGTCCTTCAGGATAAAGGCGCTGCACAGGGAGGCATTATCGATACTGTTGACGGCGACTGGTATGGAATGGTATTCCGTGACATGGGACCGGTAGGACGCTGCCCGGTACTTGTTCCGGTTACCTGGACAGACGGATGGCCGATGATGGGCAATGAAAAGGGCGAAGTAGACGATACTGCAGTTATGCCACTTGAATCCTGGGGTGAGAAGAGTGTCGTTACTTCAGATGAGTTCTACAACGGCGAAGAAAGAGCCGCATATACGAAGCAGTATGAGATGTATGGAGCTACAGGAGTGCCGACGGCGGCAGATGTGGATGAAGAAATAGAAGCTCTGGAAGTGTATGACGGAGATGAGCTGATTGAAAACGGCAGCTTTGATGACGGAACGGAACATTGGACGGTCAATGATCCGGCTGACATTGAAGTGGTAGAAGAGGACGGCAACAAAATCCTTAAGGTTACCAACAGGACAACGACAGGTTCAGGCCCGCGCCAGGATATTACCGGCGATGTTGTAGAGGGTGGTACATACAAGATCACGGCAAAGATTAAATACGATAATCCGAACAGCCCGGCAACAAAGAACTTTAATATGTGTATTTATAATGGAAAGAGCTATGTCAATGGTGACAGTATCCAGATTATGGGAAGCGGCACCATTACGAAGGGTGAATGGGGAACTGTATCAGGCACGTTTACGGTGAAGGAAGGCACGGATATTTCTGCAAGTGCAATCTTCCTGGAAACAAGCTGGGCAGCGAATCCGACGGCAGACAATGATCTGATGGATTTCTATGTAGATGATGTGTCTGTCATTGCAGAGAGCATTCCGAAGGAGGAAGGCGACAACCTGATTAAGAATGGCGGATTTGAAGATGAGCTGTCACGCTGGACCGGAAGAGAGAATTGTACGCTGACGCTGGATACCACAGAGAAGGTAAGTGGCAACAGCAGTGTGAAGGTAACAGACCGTAAAGTGACAGGTTCCGGACCTCAGCAGGATGTATCCGGATTATTGGAAGCAGGAGATATTATTGACGTATCTTACAACATCAAATATACGACCGGACCGGACACCAGGAATTTCATTCTGACAGCATTTTACGATGGCACTTATAAGAATATTGTCGGCGGAAATGTGAAGAAGGGCGAGTGGACCAAAATCAGTAGTTCTTACACTGTACCGGAAGACATGAATACGGATAATCTCGTATTCTTCCTGGAAACATCCTGGACGCCAGAGCAGGATCCGGAAAATGACCGGATGGATTACTATGTGGACGACCTGGTTGTTACCAAGAGAGTGATTGAGCAGCCCACGATGGACGAGCGTTCTTATAATGGTTCGAACCTGAAGCTTGAGTGGCAGTGGAACCATAATCCGAATAATGCATGCTGGTCCCTGACAGACCGTGCCGGTTATCTCAGGATGACGACAGGAAGTACCTGCAAAACACTCACAGAAGCAAGAAATACACTGACACAGAGAACCTATGCACCGCAGTGCTCCGGTAATGTAGCTCTGGAAGTGGGAAATATGAAGAACGGCGACGTAGCAGGTCTTGCAGCTTTTGCCGCAAAGTATGGCTATGTGGGCGTTAAGATGGACGGTGGTAAGAAATACCTGGTAATGGTTGGCACAAAGGAAAACGGAAGTGACAACTTCGAGCCATATGAAGCAGACAGTGTAGAACTTACCCAGGATAGAGTATACTTAAAGATTGATTTTGATTTTAACAGCAACAAGGCTTATTTCTATTATAGCCTGGATGGAAAGAGCTGGACAAAGATCGGCGATGAACTTCCGATGGTTTACAGCCTGGCTCATTTCATGGGATACCGTTTTGGTCTGTTTAACTATGCGACCAAGAGTACCGGCGGTTATGTAGATTTTGATTATTTCCGCATTGAGGATGGCAATTCCGGAACAGAAGGAACAAAAGATGCGGGAACAGCCAAAATGGAAAATGTACAGGCAGCAGGCGTTGCCAATGCGGAAGTAGAGATTCCGGTGAAGATGACAAGTCTCCCGGAAGGAAATTATAAGAGTATCAGCGCTTCTTTTGGAATCCCGTCACAGTTAAAGGTTACGGATGTAGTCTTCAATGAAAAGAATGTGACAGGTACGGCAACTTATTCTTACAGTAACGGACAGCTTCTTCTGACGGTAAATGGAGAGGGCGTTGGTTACACAGCGACAGAAGAAGACGATGTATTTGCAACAATTAAACTGAAAGCCGCAGATTATGTGACGGCAGACATAGATGCTACCGTACAGGCAGATTATATCCAGACCACAGGAGACAAGGTGTCCTATGATGTCAGCGGTGCGAAATCTGTCGTAACATTGAAATACGTAGATATGGGAGCGCTGGCAAAGAAGCCGGGCGATTCCAATCCTCTGGTAGACCATAAGTTTGGCGCGGATCCATATGCGATGGAATATGATGGAAGAGTTTATATCTATATGACAAATGACTCTCAGGAATATGAAGCGCAGAACAATGGTTCCGTGGACAATACCTATGGAAATATTAATACCATTAATGTGATCTCTTCTGCTGATATGGTGAACTGGACCGACCATGGTTCCATCCCGGTAGCAGGTAAGAATAATCCTGACGGAGCTGCAAAGTGGGCAACCTGTTCATGGGCTCCTGCAGCAGCACATAAAACCATTGACGGCAAAGAGAAATTCTTCCTTTACTTTGCAGATGGCGGCGGCGGAATCGGTGTATTAGAAGCAGATTCTCCGATTGGACCATTCGTTGATCCGATTGGACAGGCTTTGGTTCCGCCGGGATCCGCCCATGCAGACGGCGTAATCTGGTTATTTGACCCAGCTGTTCTGGTAGATGATGACGGAACCGGTTACCTCTACTATGGCGGCGGTGTTCCGGATAACGATGCAAATAATCCGAAGACTTCACGTGTAGTGAAGCTGACAGATGATATGGTTCATCTGGATGGAGATGCACAGGTGATTGATGCACCGGCAATCTTTGAAGATTCCGGTATCCACAAGTATGGAGAGAAATACTATTACAGTTATTGTTCCAATTTCTCCCAGCATGCGGCAGGTTACCCGGGACAGGGAATCATCTGTTACATGGAAAGCGACAGCCCGATGGGACCGTTTGAGTATAAGGGAGAGATTTTAGATAATCCGGCTAAGTTCTTTGGCGTAGGTGGAAATAACCATCATGCGATCTTTGAATTTGGTGGAGAATACTATATTACTTATCATGCACAGACATTAGGAAAGGCTCTTGGAAAGGCAAACGGATACCGTTCTACTCACATCAATAAGGTGAATATCAGTAAGGATGGCACGATTGAGCCGATTACGGCAGATATGAAGGGCATCAGCCTTTTAAAGACCGTGGATCCATATGCGAGACTGGAAGGTGAAATGTTTGCATGGAATTCCGGCATCAAAACTGCAGTATCCAAGCAGGAAGGCAGTATGGTTAAAACGCTGAATATGGAAGTTACGGATATTCAGAACGGTGACTGGACAGCAATCGCAGGTCTTGACTTTGGTGTTAGCGGAGCAAAGAAGCTGACAGCGAATATTGCGGCAAAAGAAGGCGGCAAGGTGGAAATTCGTCTTGACAGTGCAGATGGTACGCTTGCAGGAACCCTGGAGGTACCGGCGGGCGACGGAAACTACAAAAAGGTGGAATGTGAGCTGGAAGGCGTGACCGGAGAACACAATGTATTCTTCGTCTTCACAGGAGCTGACGGCAAAGACCTGATGACAGTAGATTACTGGCAGTTTGAAGAAACAGAAGTGAAGGTTGACAAGACAGACCTTAAGGAAGCGATTGACAAAGCGACGGCTGTTGATATTACGAAATATACGGAGGAAACCGTAGAAAAGCTGCAGGAAGCACTTGCCAAAGCAAATGAAGTCTTTAAGGATGATAATGCAACACAGCAAGAAGTCGATGACGCTGCGAAAGCTCTTACCGACGCACAGGAAGCACTCAAAGAGATTGAAAAACCGGAGCCGGTTGTAACAGACAAAAAAGCTTTGGAGGCAGCGGTGAAAGCGGCAGTAGCGGATACAGAGAAGGCTAAGTATACGGAAGAAAGCTGGGCAGCTTACGAAGAAGCTTTGAAGAAGGCAGAAGAAGTATTAGCGAAAGAAGATGCAACACAGC
>ERZ1673736.3611-NODE-3611-length-14183-cov-4.537019_pt1 | contig 14183 bp, 11 predicted proteins | sample MGYA00580212_ERZ1673736 | MGnify/ENA primary metagenome ERZ1673736 (study PRJEB41218, sample SAMN15661752) | gut metagenome | host: Homo sapiens | place: Canada: London | collected 2015-08-20/2019-03-30 | study: EMG produced TPA metagenomics assembly of...
CGTCCGTACCAGATGCTGCTGAAGACCGGATACCGCCAACAAAGAGGGGATTGCCACATGATATTCATCCACGCCCCGGTCAGACAGAATCAAAATATTCGCCCCCTCGCGGATAGCACGGTCAACTTCTATATAAAGATATTCTATAGCCTTTTCCAAACTGGAATTCCGGTAATAAGTAATCGGAATCTCCGCCACCTTAAATCCGTCTGCCTTCATTCTCTTAATTTTCAGAAGATCTGTGTTGGTGAGAATCGGATTGTGCACCTGCAGCATCTTGCAGTTTTCTTCTTTCTCCTCCAGCAGATTACCATCTGTTCCAATATATACCGTAGTGGAAGTCACGATTTCTTCCCGGATAGCATCAATCGGCGGATTCGTAACCTGTGCAAAAAGCTGTTTAAAATAAGCAAACAAGTTCTGATGTTTTCTGGAAAGCACTGCAATCGGCGCATCCACACCCATTGCCGCCGTCCCTTCCGATCCATTCTGTGCCATAGTCAGAATAGAGCTTTTCACCTCTTCATAAGAATAGCCAAACGCTTTCTGCAGACGCCTGCATTCTTCTTCTGTATAGGCCGGAACCTTCTCATTGGGGATTTTCAAATCTTTAAGCTTCACCAGATTGCTGTCCAGCCACTCACCGTAAGGCTCACGGCTTGCATACATCTCCTTCAGCTCATCGTCATCGATTACCTTGCCTTTTACTGTATCTACCAGAAGCATTTTCCCCGGGTGAAGCCTTTCTTTAACAATAATCTTTGCCGGATCTATATCAAGCACACCCACCTCGGAAGAAAGAATCAACGTGTCATCGTCTGTAATATAATACCGGGAGGGCCGCAGTCCATTCCTGTCAAGTACCGCACCCATACAGTCTCCATCGGAGAACAAAATTGATGCCGGACCATCCCATGGCTCCATCATAGTTGCATAATACTGATAAAAATCTCTCTTCTTCTGCGAAAGATTTTTAGTGTTCGCCCATGGCTCCGGAATTGCAATCATAACAGCTAACGGCAGTTCCATCCCACTCATAACCATAAATTCAATTGCATTATCCAGCATAGCTGAATCAGAACCAGAACTGTTGATTGCCGGAAGCACCTTGTGAAGCTCTCCTTTTAAATGCTCAGATTCCATATTCTCTTCACGGGCGCGCATTTTATCCGCATTTCCGCGGATGGTGTTAATCTCACCGTTATGTACAATAAAACGATTCGGATGTGCCCTTTCCCAGCTTGGATTCGTATTCGTACTGAATCGCGAATGTACCAGCGCTATGGCCGATTCATAATCTTCATCCTGAAGATCCATAAAGAAGGAACGAAGCTGGCCAACTAAAAACATTCCTTTATATGCAATCGTCCTACTTGACAGGGACGCCACGTAGGTATCATCACTGCTCTGTTCAAAAATTCTCCTGACAACATAAAGCCTGCGATCAAAATCAATCCCTTTTTCCACTTTCTTCGGCCGTTCAATAAAGCCCTGCATAATACACGGCATACACTCCACTGCTCTGGAGCCAAGCACCTCCGGCTTCACCGGGACCTCACGCCAACCCAAAAACTTCATGCCTTCTTTAGCGACAATAACCTCAAAAATATTCTTTGCCTGATTCCGTTTTAATTCATCCTGGGGGAAGAAAAACATTCCCACGCCATATTCTCTCTCAGAACGTAAAAGGATGCCGAGAGGCTGACAGACTTTAGAGAAAAACTTATGTGAAATCTGTAACAAGATTCCAACTCCGTCTCCTGTCTTACCTTCGGCATCCTTGCCCGCTCTGTGTTCTAAATTTTCAACAATCTTCAGTGCATCCGCCACTGTATCATGGCTTTTTTGACCTTTAATATTTACGACTGCGCCAATACCACAATTATCATGCTCAAACTGCGTACGGTACAACCCAGCCGACTGTCTCTTTATTTGTTTTCCCAAACTACCCAGTCCTTTCTTCACATGTTTGTAAAGAAAAACTTTTTAGAAGTTGTCTGATAATTCGTTAATTAATAGCTTTCCTCAAAAAAATCTGACAGCTTACATTGCTGCCAGATTTTCTTTTTCATCTGTCGGTTTTGGAAATTCCGGCTTTTCATCAATTCTCTGGATTAGTACGAACATAGTAGCCGCAACTGCTGCGCATACTACCGTCACGCTGCCAATCCGCATAAAATCTTTTATCATCCATTCATAGAATCTATACTCTGTTGCCAGAACGGAAAACAGGTTCATCACCATATGCCCCACAATCGGCGCTTTCACAGAGCCGTATTTCTCATACATATACGCAAGCAGCATCCCCAGTATAAATCCGTATACCATCTGCACGATATTTCCATGGAACAGCCCGAATACAAGAGCCGAATACACTGCAGCATACAGAAAACCAGATCTTTCCCGCATCCTCTTAAACATCAGCCCACGGAAAACAAGCTCTTCACAAATTGGAATCAAGACAACCAGGCAGAGCAGCTGCATCTCCAACGGAGCACTGTACAGCGCAGTTGACGTTTCTTCATAACCGTCACTTATTGAAGCAAGATTGCTGATAATAATCAGGTTATTTAAAGCCACGCACATCGCAGCAGAAATGGCAATAACCGCTCCATATTTCCAAAACGGCGCTTTCTTATTCGTCATAATCCCTTTTACCTGTTCTGCCTTCCGATCCTTGTAAAAGAAAAACAGCAATATAGGAATTGTAATCAACGCAGCAATTCCTTCAATCTGTGTCGCATATTTCATAATTTCTTCTGAAATACTCATTGAAAAATTCAGCATCGCCTCTTGATTATCTGCAATCCCGGCTATCTCATCATAATGCATAGATGAATACGCCAACAAATATAAAACAATTACCACAAGGCTCACCGCAAAACTAATTCCCCATTTAATAATAAGCGGTCCCCACAGACGCCAAAATCTCTTTCCATAACTCTCAGGCGGATAGGATGGCATTCTCTGCTCTCCCGTCCCCCGTTCATAATCATTCTGCATAATAACCCTCACTTTCACAGCTCTTAGCTTACTTTATTCTACTTCTACTTCCCGAAACATGCAATAAAAAAAGTATAAACTCTTTTCGCTAACATTTCCTTTACTTTCTTATTTTTTTGCAATATAATAGAAAAAAATTCTATATAAAGGATTTTTGGAGGATTTCAATTTGGAAAACTTAAATCAGATTATTGCAGCAAATTTAAAAGAACTCCGCAAGAAGAAAGGATTAAGCCTGGAGCAGGTATCCGTCCTTACCTCCATCAGCAAAAGCATGTTAAGCCAGTTGGAAAGAGGCGAGGTAAATCCAACAATCTCTACCGTCTACAAACTGGCATTAGGCCTTAAAGTTCCGGTTACCGCTTTTACTGCCAGCAGACCTCGGCCATTTACCAGTTCCAACAAGCATCAGCTTTCTCCCCTGACCGGAGATGACGGACGCTACCGCCTCTATCCGATTTTTGGTTTCCGGGAACATCAGGATTTTGAGATTTTTGACCTGGAATTTGATGAAGGCGGTCAGATGGACGGCAACCGGCAGATGCTCGGAACCCGGGAGTTCATTACCATCTACAGCGGAGAACTCACCCTGGTCTTTGATGACCATGCATATGTTTTGAAAGCAGGGGATCATGCATCCTACAATGCTTTTGATAAATACACCTACAAAAACACTGGAAAAGGGATGGTGACAGCTAACATCGTCGTCCATTATCCAAATTAAGAAAGGAGTCTTACACAATATGGAAGATCAGAAACAACGCGTGTACAACGCACTGGACAAGCTTGGAATAAAATATGAGGTTGTGGAACACGAACCCGTTCATACAATGGAGGATATGGATCGATTGGGATTACCTGCAAAGGGAACTCTGTGCAAGAACCTCTTTCTCCGGGATTCTAAGGGGAAGCGTCACTTTCTTGTAACCTGCGACGAAAAGAAAAAAGTAGACTTAAAAGCACTTGGCCGTACTCTGGGGGCAGGAAACTTAAGCTTTGCTTCTGAAGAACGGCTGGAAGAGCATCTGGGGTTGAAACAGGGGAGCGTATCCCCCTTTGGTCTGATGAACGACACAGAGCATAAAGTAGAGTTTTTTATTGACAAAGACTTAAGCAGATGCAAAAGCCTGGGCATCCACCCATTGGAAAACACTGCAACTGTATTCCTCTCTTTCAAGGATCTGGATAAGTTCCTGTGGGACTTAGATGTTGACGTCATTAAAATCAAACTGTAGCACAAAAAAGAAGCATGAGCGGCTAACCGACAGCGCCCATGCTTCTTTTTTGCACACATTCTAATATACTTCTAACCTTCGAGAGAACGCTTCTTTGTAATCGTTACCTTTTCATCATAGCAGGTGAAGATTTCATCCACTCTCTCCTTCTTAAGCTTCGGTGTAATCCAACTTACAACCGGTACGATAATTAACCCGGCTATCATCGCAAACGCTCCGGCATTAATCGGTGATTCAATATATTTTAAGAACATATTGGATACTGTAATACCCACGCCAGCTGCAAAGCTCGCCCACACAGCCGCTCTTGTAACCCCTTTCCAGTACAGGCCGTATAAAAACGGCGCCAGAAATGCCCCTGCCAAAGCACCCCAGGAAATTCCCATCAACTGCGCAATAAAGGTCGGTGGATCCATTGCAATGACTACAGACAATACAATGAAGAATACAACCAGTACCTGCATGGTCCGTACCTGCTTCTTTTCTCCCATATTTTTCATGACATTATCTTTCAGAAAATCCAATGTCAGCGTAGAACTTGAAGTAAGAACCAATGAAGCCAGCGTCGACATGGATGCAGAAAGCACAAGTACTACCACAATACCGATCAGAATATCCGGCAGTGTTGACAACATATAGGGAATAATGCTGTCATACACCACTGCTCCCGTCTCAGCATCATAGATGGATGGATTGTCAAATAGTCTCCCAAATCCTCCCAGAAAATAGCATCCACCGGAAATAACCACTGCAAAAAGTGTCGAAATCACTGTTCCTGTATTAATCGCCTTTTCATCTTTGATAGCATAGAATTTCCCAATCATCTGAGGAAGTCCCCAAGTTCCAAGGGATGTCAGGATTACCACACCCAGAAGGTTTAAAGGATCCGGCCCAAAGAAGGAGGTAAACGCTCCCGGCTGCCCTGCCGTCACTGCCACATCACTGGGAATCTCTGCCATCTGACGAATTGCCTGAATAAATCCTCCCTGTCCGCTGAGAACAGCGGCTATAACTGCAACAATACCGCCCAGCATAATGATTCCCTGAATAAAATCATTAATTGCCGTTGCCATATAACCCCCCATAATAACGTAAATGCCTGTAAAAATTGCCATAACAACCACACAGACCGTATATGGAATATCAAATGCCATTCCGAACAATCTGGATAAGCCATTATATACCGATGCCGTATAAGGAACCAAAAAAATAAACACAATAGCGGACGCTGTAATCTTAAGCGCCTTACTGTCAAATCTTTCCCCAAAGAAATCCGGCATGGTCTTAGAATTTAAGTGCTGTGTCATAACCTTCGTACGCCTTCCAAGCACTACCCACGCCAAAAGACTTCCGATAATCGCATTTCCCAGACCAATCCAGGTAGATGCCAGTCCATACTTCCATCCAAACTGTCCCGCATAACCTACAAATACAACCGCTGAAAAATAAGAGGTCCCATAAGCAAAAGCCGTAAGCCAGGGACCTACGGATCGTCCTCCCAACACGTATCCGTCTACACTCGTTGCATGCTTTCTGGAATAGATACCCACCGTCACCATCACCGCAAAAAATACAACCAGCAGAATTAATTTAATAACCATATCTTTCCCTCATCTTTCCTTTTGTTCTTCGCTTTAAACCGTTGCGCTTTAAAGCGTTAAAGCTTATGGATGTATATTACCACACGATTCTTATTTCTGTCAATAGAATAAAAAAAGATGAAGCCGTTACTTCATCTTTTCCACTCTGTCCTGGACAGTCTTATTAAAATTCTCAATCCGTCTGCTGTATGACTCTGCCATATATTTAGAATTCAGCATAAAATCTGCTGTTGCCAGATTGTTCGCAATTGGAATATCATATACTACCGCAATGCGAAGCAACGCCTTCACATCCGGATCATGGGGTTGTGCTTCCAGTGGATCCCAAAGGAAAATCATAAAATCAATCTGTCCCTCTACGATTTTTGCGCCAATCTGCTGGTCTCCGCCTAACGGGCCGCTGCAATATCCTTTTACCGGAAGTTCCGTTTTCTCCGCAATTAACCTAGCAGTCGTCCCTGTCCCACAAAGGAAATGTCCTTTTAATATTTCTTTATTCTTGTCACACCACTCCACCAGTTCTTTCTTTTTCCCATCATGGGCAACCAATGCAATATGCTTTGTCTTACCAATTTCTAATGTTACATACTCTTCATTCAACATATGTTTTGTCATCCTTTCTCATTATCATTTTTCCTCTACCATTGTTCCATTGCATCAAATCTGGATGCTGTTAAAAGTGCAATTAACATCGTAATCATCAGGCAATAAATCGGGAGAATAAAAAATATCAGATTATAATTTACCAATATTCCAAACAGTAATGCTGCCGCAACGCCAATTCCAATCGTCGCCCCCTGCACTACCATAGCAAAAATTGTCTTTCCGGTATTACCCAGGGTATTTCCCAGAATACTTTCTCCTAAAACTTTTATATACAGCCGATTCGCCTGTAAAACAACATAAATCACCAGAGAAGCTGCCATCTGATAGGCAGGAATCCTCCAGGCAATTCCTACCGGAATGATAAATATAATGCCATCAACCAACGCTTTTATGTGTTCCATCAGCGTCGCGTACCACAATTTTTTTATTGCACTGTCAGGGATCAGATAAATATAAGGCTGTTCCAGCTCTTTTCCCCATTTTCCAAGATAACCGGTACATAAAAACACGAAATACGCTTCTACACCCAGCAACGCAATTCCCGGCGGATAATTTTCCGGTCTTCCTATCGCTGCAATACATACAATTACCCCTATCACGCTGTATAATGTCATTGGCCCGAAGATAAAGAATCTTTCCTTTTTATATTCCAAAAGCTGCCTGTAAAATACCGCTTTCGCCCCGCTTCCTTTATAGATTACCCCGGCCTTACGGAATTTTCTCTTCTTGCCGCCAGAAAAAGTAAACTCACCTTTTTTACTTCTGTTTTTCCTCTCCACATAATCATCTGCAAATTTAGCGGCATCCTCATAATATTCTCCGGTACATTGTTTCTTTAGCGCCGCTGCAAATACAACGCCGCATGTAAGCAGATACAGAACCGTACAGACTACATTCAGGGTTGTCGGACCCAGGATAATCAAGCGAACAGCCGCCACATTCCAGCCTGCTACCGGAACCATCTGCAAAGCCTCCAACTCCATCACTTCACGAAATGTAGATACATGGATACCGTTCTTTTTTAAATAGTAAAAAAGAAGCAGCAAAACACAAAAGAACACAAGATAGATACATCTGCAAATAATTTTCACAGCGCTTCCCTGCTGTTCTCCTCCTGTATATAAAAGGATAATCAGACTGCTCTCCAAAATTACCTCCAACACAAAAGAAAAAAGGAACAACAACAGCGCTTTTCCCACCGAGAGGTGAAAAATGCTGACTGCCACTGCAGCAAAAATAATATCCATCAACAAGGTCAGTGCAAAATTCTTCATCGCACTGTGAAGAAGAATCTGCTTAGGACTAATCGGTGTCGGGAATACTAAATGAGAATGGCTTGGCAGAAAAATTACTCCCTTGCGCTTCGCATAGGTAATAAAATTACTTCCTATCTCCAGATAAATCCAAATCGTCAGCACATAGACCAAACCAGTTACAGATGCCAATCCGCCTTCAGCCGCCAGCACGCCCCATCCATACAAAATCATCACTGCATACAAGATACCAATCGCCAGATAAATATAGGTCACCGGTTTCTTCAGCGCTTTGCAGATACGGTTCTTAAGGCTCATTTTTGTCAGATACCAGAGCGCCTTCATGATTCTTCACCGCCTGTCATCTCAAAGAACAATGCATCCAGGTCCTTATCCCCTACCTCTTCTCTGGTATAAGAGCCTATGATATGTCCCTTTTCCATAACGAACATAATATCCCACAAATCCTCTACCATCTCCAGCATATGAGTACTGATCAAAACAGTTACTCCCTGCTGTCCTAATTCCCGAACGACCTCTTTCAGCTCTTTAATTGCCTTTGGATCCAATCCAACCATCGGCTCATCCAACAGAATTACTCTTGGCTTCACCGTCAGGGCACAGCAGATACTAACCTTCTGCATCATCCCCTTGGACAGCTCATTTCCCATCTTATCCTGCTTATCCGCAAGTTCAAATCGTTCCAGCATATCCGTAATCTCTTCTTCCGTTATCTTGCTTCCATATGCCTTCCTGATATATTCCACATGTTCCCTCACCGTCAGCGCTTCAAATAAAGAGGGCATCTCCGGCACATAAGCAAAGATACGCTTTGCTTCCATCTGTTTTGCCGGGAACTCTTGGATTTGTATATTTCCCGAATACCGCAGAAGCCCCGCAATGCTTTTTATAATCGTAGATTTCCCCGCTCCGTTAGGCCCAAGCAATATGCCAATCCTTCCATCCGGGACAGAAAAAGACACCTGATCTACTGCTATCTGTTTCCCATATTTTTTACTTAGATTGTTAATCTGCAACATGATTAATCCTCCAAAAGTTCTTCCCAAAGCTGTCGGTTGCCGCTCTGGCACAGTCTACTGCTTCTCCACAACTTCTCCCTGCTTTTTATAAATACTCCCTGACGGAACAAAGCCTCTCACAGAAGAAAGCGGATAAATATTCGTATGGCTCCCTACTACGCTTCCCGGATTCAAAATAGTTCCACATCCCACTTCTACTTCATCGCCAAGCATAGCACCAAACTTCTTAAGACCCGTTTCTATATTTCCCTCCGGCGTCTTTACAACAACTAATGTTTTGTCAGATTTTACGTTAGAAGTAATGGAACCTGCTCCCATATGAGACTTATATCCAAGAATAGAATCACCCACATAATTATAATGGGGAACCTGTACCTTGTTAAACAAAATGACATTCTTAAGCTCCGTTGAATTACCAACAACCGCCCCTTCTCCTACAATTGCATTTCCACGGATAAACGCGCACTGTCTGATCTCAGCATTCTTCCCGATAATGGCAGGCCCTTTAATATAAGCAGAAGAAAAAACATTCGCCGACCTGGCTATCCACACATCATCCCCAACCTTATCATACTCTTCTTCCGGAAGTGTCTCACCAAGCTTCAGGATAAATTCACTGATTTTTGGAAGAACTTCCCATGGATAGGTCACTCCATCAAAAATGTCTTTTGCAATCGTCTCTTCCAGCGTATACATTTCTTTCACTGTTATTTCCTTCATTTCTTCTCTCCTTTATTTCCTTTTTTATAAAACTGCGCCGCCTTATCATAACAACTCTGCAGCTGATATTGATTATGCATTCCCAACACACTATTGGTTCGGGAAAGAATAAAATGTTCCAATTTCTGCATGTATTCCTCGGACGTAATCTCTCCCTCTGCCACGTAAGTAAGTCCCTTCTCCCAGCTTGCGGTAAGCTCCGGGTTCAGGAGAGACTTAATCGAATGATCCACCACATCGTAAATCATCTCTCCCTGTAAGGTCGGCGTCACAATCTGAGTCTTCTTATTCAACGCCAGATATTTATTATGAAACAATTTCTTAAGAATCTCTCCCCGGGTAGCACTGGTTCCAATTCCACTTCCTTTTATCTGTGCCCGCAGCTCTTCATCTTCAATAAGCTGCCCTGCATTCTCCATAGCAAGAATCAAAGACCCTGAATTATAGCGTTTCGGAGGTGATGTTTTCCCCTCCTTAATATTCAGTCCCATCACCGGAAGTATCATCCCCTTCTTCAGGGACTGTATCCTTTCAAAAAAGGCAGTATCCGTATTCCCTGTATCTGCCGGGCCTTCCTCCATCTGTTGTTTTTCATCAGGCACCGAAGCATTCTTCTTCGGATTCGGTACTCCCAGCACCTTCAGATACCCTTCCTCTGTCAGAACCTTGAAATTAGCAAAAAACTGCTCTTCCCGCATCTTTGTAATGATTGCCACTTTCTGGTATATTGCAGGCGGATAGAAAATACTTAAAAATCTTCTCACAATCACATCATATACCTGCCTTGCTGTATACGGCAGGCTTTTCAGAGCATTCATTCCCTGCCCTGTCGGGATAATTGCATAATGGTCGGTAATCTGCTTATCATTCACATACCTCGTCTTCGCCAGCCCCTTATGGCTTCCCATGGCCGCGATTTCATTCAGATAAGGGACTGACGTCTCATACTTCATCAAACCATTCAGATTCTTATGAATTTCCTTCGCCACTGCCGTAGACAGAACTCTAGCATCCGTTCTCGGATAAGTCACAAGTTTTTTCTCGTACATCTCTTGCACAATCTGCAAAGTCTCATCCGGACTGATTTTAAATCTCCTGGAACATTCATTCTGAAGCTCCGCAAGATTGAATAAGAGAGGCGGATTTTTCTTTTCCTTTTTCTTCTCAATAGAAAGGACTTCACACTGCAAAGGAGTTTTTTCTTTCAAATAAGAAACCAGTTCCTCTGCCTTTTCTCTCTCTTTAAACCCATTTTCCTTATACAAATCAAAAGACTGAAAATAACGGGATCCCTTCACCGCCTTCCATTCTCCCTCAAAAGTCTGTCCACCGGCATCTACTATATTCACCACCCGGTAAAAGGGGGTCTCTACAAACTCCCGTATTTCTCTTTCTCTGCGCACTACCATTCCCAGCACACAGGTCATGACCCTTCCAACGGATATCACAGAATATTTACTCTTTAGATAATTGGATATGCTGTCTCCATACTTCAGTGTCAGAAGCCTGGAAAAATTAATTCCCATCAGATAATCTTCTTTCGCCCTAAGATAGGCGGAGGAAGAAAGGTTATCATATTCTGACAAATCCTTTGCCTCGCGGATACCGCGCAGGATTTCTTCCTCAGTCTGAGAGTCAATCCACACTCTTTTTCTCTTCTTCCCCTTCACACCTGCCATCTGCTCTACTAAGCGGTAAATATATTCTCCCTCCCGCCCGGAATCAGTACAGACATAGATAGTCTCTACATCTTTTCGGTTCAGAAGCCTCGATACAATCTTAAACTGTTTCTCCACTCCGGGAATTACTTCATATTTAAATTCCTTTGGTAAAAACGGCAGAGTCGCAAGACTCCACCGCTTATATTTCTCATCATAAGCTTCCGGGTAGCTCATCGTCACCAAATGTCCCACACACCATGTCACAATGGCATCCTCTGACTCTATGTATCCGTCGTTTCTTCTGCCGGACAGCTTTAACGCTTTGGCAAATTCCTGTGCCACACTTGGTTTCTCTGCAATATATAATGACTTGCCCATAAACTTCTATGTTCTCCTATTTCCTAAAGATGCGCATAACGCGCTCTGCAAAGGAGGTTCTTTTCTCTACCGTCACGGTCTTCCTCGCATAGAGCGCTTCTTTCATAAATCTCTCCTGAGAATTAATGAGCGGCTCTTTCTGCTCTTTCTTCCTGTACACACCGTCACTGTGCAATTCACGTGCCTTTACATTATCCGCCAGCATAACATCCAGATAATGGTTGACCTGCTTTTTAACATTTTCATCCAGGATAGGACATGCAACCTCCACACGTTTCTCCGTATTGCGTGTCATCATGTCCGCAGAGCCAATGTAAATCTTCTGACCCGCTCCCGTACCGAAGCTGAAAATCCTGGGATGCTCAAGATAGCGTCCCACGATACTTGTCACAGAAAGATTATCCGTATACCCCTTTACTCCCGGAAGTATACAACAGATTCCCCGGACAATCAAGTCAATCTTCACTCCCGCCCGGGAAGCTTCTGATACCTTCTCAATAAAATCAACGTCTGTCACCGAATTCATTTTCATCACAATGCGGCCGTTAGGTCCTTTTTTGATTTCTTCATCCATCAAATGCAGTACCTTAGGCTTTAAGCTTGTAGGTGAGACAATCAGATGCTTATAAACGCCATCCAAATTACTGATGGACATATTTTTAAAGAATTCCGACGCATCCGCGCCGATTTCCTTATTTGCCGTCATCAAAGACAGATCTGTATACATAGCCGCCGTCTTCTCGTTATAATTACCTGTACCAATCTGCGTAATATATTGAATCTCATTCTTATTGCGATAAGTAATCAGGCAGATCTTAGAATGTACCTTATACCCTTCAAAGCCATAGATGACACGGCATCCCGCTTCCTCCAGGCGCTCAGACCAGTCAATGTTATTCTGCTCGTCAAACCGGGCACGCAGCTCAATTAAGACCGTAACTTCCTTCCCGTTCTCAGCCGCCGCACAGAGGTATTCCACCAGACGTGCCTTCTTCGCCAGTCGGTAAATGGTAATCTTAATCGTCATGACACTTGGATCTGAAGCCGCCTCTTTAATCAACTGCAGGAACGGCTCCATACTCTCATATGGATAGAACAGCATAATATCGTTCTTCTTAATCTGACGCATCACACTTCCATCCTGCACATGTCTGGATATCTGCGGTGAAAATGGCTTATCGGTCAGAGACCGCTTCATTGCATCCGGAAGATTGCCGCTGATTGCAAACATATAATCCAGCTTCATAGGCATCTTGGTGCGGAAAATCTGCTCCTTCTTAATATTGAACTTTGTGCAGAAATACTTCTCCGTCTCCGGGCTTAGCTTCTCTGCAATCTCCAGACGCACCACCGCCATCCTTTTGCGCTTATGCAGACTCTGCTTCATCAGATAACGGAAATCATCATTAATCTCCAACAGTTCATCATCCGGCGTGATATCGGCATTCCGCGTCACACAGATATAATTCTTATCAGACACTTCATAATGCTCGAATACCAGCTCTATATACTCCATAATCACCTTTTCCATGCGGATATAGCGGATATCATGCCCCGGCAGATATAGAATATCTGAAACAAACTTCGGCACCGGAATAATGCCAAGCATATTCTTATTATCAGCTTTCAGATTCGCAGTCACATAAATGTCTTTATTAATTAAATGCGGAAACGGATGATTGGCATCCACAATCTGCGGCGACAGAATCGGAAGAATCTCTTCTTTAAAGTACTTCTTTACATATTTCTTCTCACCCTGCTCTAACTCCTTAAAATCCAGCCCACAGACACCGTAAGGATGGAGCTGCTTCTTAATCTCCGCATAAGTCTTATCCCGTTCCTTATAAAGCGGCGCTACCGCCTCATATATTTTCTCAAGCTGTTCCTTCGGCGTCATACCCGAACGACTGTCCCTGGTCTTTGCATCCGTCGCCGCCATATCAAAAAGGCTTCCCACACGGATCATAAAAAACTCATCCAGATTACTTGTGAAAATCGCCACAAATTTCATCCGTTCCAACAGCGGAACCGTGGGGTCTTGCGCCTCTTCAAGTACTCTTTGGTTAAACTTCAGCCAGGATAATTCTCTGTTTTGTGTGTAATTCAAAATCTCTTCTTTCATTTTCCGTTTCCTCTTTTTGCTTAAAAATCTTTTCTTTCATTTTATCACCAACAATGCTCAAAAGAAAGCCCATGTTTTGTAAACATTACGTTAAGCAAATGTTATATCCTTTATTTCTTTAAAATCAATGCCACAAAGGACAGATCTTCTTTCCCGGTATTCTTGATTCCATGTCCGCAGCCATCCTTACAGAATGTTACATCTCCGGCCTCTACAGGAACTGCCCTGCCATCATCTTCATACATTCCCGTACCGGAAAGGATATAATAAGTCTCTGTCTCACCGTGATGCTCATGATGTCCCAGCTCACATCCCGGCTTCAGAGTCACACGGCTGAACATCTTGCAGTGTTCTCCCAGCTCTTCCGGTAAAAGCAGTGCTTCCTTCATAATAAAACCTGCTCCTCCATTCACACGTTCTACTGTAACAACTTCTCTTTCTCCCGCTTTTGTCATAAAATACGCCTCCTTTTGTATTTCATTGTAACAGATAACGGGCAGAGTCGTAAAGCAACACTTTCCGACTCTGCCCGTTAATTAATTGACAATTCTATAATATTCCTTT
>ERZ1673736.3619-NODE-3619-length-14146-cov-15.592506_pt1 | contig 14146 bp, 1 predicted proteins | sample MGYA00580212_ERZ1673736 | MGnify/ENA primary metagenome ERZ1673736 (study PRJEB41218, sample SAMN15661752) | gut metagenome | host: Homo sapiens | place: Canada: London | collected 2015-08-20/2019-03-30 | study: EMG produced TPA metagenomics assembly of...
GACGGCTGGGGTCCTGGCGGATGAATGCCGCGAGCTGCTGAGTAGCTATTTTGGCGGTCTGCGCGGAGCGGGCGGCGCTGATTGCGGTTGTGGGGCCGATCTTGAGGCACACGCCGCTCACGCCGCAGCGCTTTCAGGTGCCGGTGAGGATGCTGGCACGGTGGCTGACTTTGGTCCTGCGCGCCGCCGGCCCCGCCGTGTGCTGTTGGCGATCGACTCCTTTAAGGGCAGCGTTTCGAGCGCGCAGGCGGAGGCGGCGGTTGCCGAGGGCATGCGCCGTGTGTGGCCCGATGCCCAGGTGGCCGCGTTGCCGCTGGCGGACGGTGGCGAGGGAACGCTCGATGCCGTTGCCGCGTGCGGCGGTGAGATTGTGGCCTGCGAGGTGGCAGGCCCCTTGGGCAAGCGCGCGTCTGCCCGGATGTTGGTTGATGTCGAGCGCGAGTCGGCTGTAATTGAGATGGCCGAGGCGGCGGGTATTGGGTATTCGCCCTGTACGGAGTCGGCAGCTCTGGCCGCTACGACCTGTGGCGTGGGCGAGCTTATGATCCGTGCGGTTCGTGCAGGCGCAAAGACTATCTATATTGGCTTGGGTGGTAGTGCTACCAACGATGGCGGCGCCGGTATGCTGCAGGCGCTCGGCGCGCGTGTGGTCGATGGTTGGGGCTGCGATATCGCACCGGGGCTCGCGGGTCTTGAGCAGGTGGCGAGCGTCGATTTGGCACCAGCACTTGAGGCGCTGTGTGGCGCTCGCATCGTTGTGCTCTCCGATGTCGAGAATCCGCTCGTAGGGCGTCGCGGCGCGCTTGCGGTGTTCGGCGGGCAGAAAGGTCTGCCGACGGATGATGCCGAGGCGCTGAGCAGGCGCGACGGTTGGATGGTCAGCTACGGTCGCCTGCTCGACGCTGCGATTGCCGGAGCTCGAGCCCAGGGGTTGCTGCGCACGCCCAAGGGCGCGCGGACATTTGGCTCGGTGCTCGGCGTGCCCGGCGCGGGTGCGGCGGGTGGCTTAGGTGCCGCGCTGCTGGCGCTTGGTGCGGAGCTGCGCTCGGGCGTGGAAACGGTGCTCGACCTTGTTGGGTTTGACGAGCGCGTACGCGATGTCGACCTGGTCATTACAGGTGAGGGCAATATGGACGAGCAATCCGCCGCCGGCAAGGCACCGGTGGGCGTGGCGCGTCGCGCCAAGCGATATGGCAAGCCGGTAGCCGCCGTCGTGGGCGGTCGCGCTGACAACCTGGATGCGGTGCATGAGCAGGGTATCGACTTGGTTTTGCCGATTTGCCGCAAACCCATGAGCCTGGAACAGGCACTCGATCCGCAAGAAGCCACAACCAACCTCATCTGTGCCGGCGAGGCAACCGCTCAATCCTACGACCTCGCCCGCCTCTAAGGCCTATCTCCCTATAAGTTGCGGTGGAATACGGAGTGTTTTTGCCTTTAAGGGGCCGATTCAGTCCGTATTCCACCGCAACTTCGAGAATTGCCATTCGAGGTTGGCTGCCTTGTGCCTTGGGTCGGACCGCCTGCCACGAAACGTGGCCATCTACTACGTTAAACCGGCCACCCTCGACCATCCCGGAATTTACAAAAACAAAACCGCAGGTAGAAAGCTTGCCGATTTTCGAAAAAGCCGGCTATGGTTGACCCCTGCGGCCTAAACGTAGTAGATAGGTCCTTTTCGTGGCGCAGCGTCAGACCAGTCTTTTTGGGACGGGGCTATTTTGACTACATGCCGATCTGATTGCCCAAGTAGTCAAAATAGCCCCGTCCCAAACTAGCTACTTTGTGGGTTGTGGGGGATAAAGATTGCCGGTCGATTTGTCCTACTGGGGTATGTCGATGGCGCGAGTGGTTCGATTTTGAGCCTGAGTGGCAACCCGAGGCGAAATTTCGGGTCACCCAAATTGCTACAATTTTAAGCATATAGCGATGTCCTGCCTTGCGTTTCTGCGCGGGGGGGGGGCGTATATTTGCATCGATAGGGACGACGACACATATATAATGAGCCGCTGCTTGCCGTCCTCATGGATTTGGGGAGGGCCTTCATGAATCGCGCGTGTGCGAGAGCTCGAGAAATGCTAAAGCCTTTTGGCAAGAAAACCAATACCGCAAAGCGTGTCCTGAGGGTTTTGGCCGTCCCGCTGGCGGCATGTGCGCTCATGTTCGGTGCGACGAGCGCGTCGGCCGATCAAACGGTTCCCTTTAGCAACCACACCGTGCAGACGGTGAATCCCACCGGCACCACGGTCAATCTGTTCGACTACTGGGTCGTGGATGGCGATAACGACAGCTCGAAGAACATAAACAACAATAATGGCAATGACAACACCGGCATCAATAAAGACCATCAGCTCAAGTTCAATGGTGGTGGCGGCACGGGCATTAACAAGTGGACGGGCAGAAGCGTCATTGATGGCTTTGGACGCCTTTCTTTTGTAAAGAACACGCTGGTAAATGGCTATCCGGCGATCAACGCCGGCACTTATACCTCATACGGCACGAAAGGCGATTGCACCGATGAATCGCTGGCCTATCTCTTTAATAACGACAGCCAAGCAAACGGCAGGCAAAAGGGTAAGGCTGTCTACAACGACGTGAAAGGCCTCTTCCAGCTCCAGAAGGGCTATTACGTTTACGACTCGTATGGTTCTCGCGGCAACTATGCTGTGTATAACTACACGACTAACTCCTTTGACGTCTACAATAAGGCTGGTGTATATAAGGGCGGCGTATCAGATGCAAATCTGGGCCAGTTCTTCCCCTTCGACTCGGCTGACAAGGTTTTTGATGAGAAGGGCAACAGCCTCTCCCCTAAGCAGATCATTGATGGAAGCACGAGCCTCAACCATCACTTTGGCATGTCCATGACTACGGAGTTCGTCCAGCCGACGAACGGCAAGACCACCGATGGCAACGACATGATCTTTGAGTTCTCGGGTGACGACGACGTCTGGGTCTATATCGACGGCGTGCTCGTAGGCGATCTTGGTGGCATCCACGAGAAGGCGACGCTCGAGATCAACTTCGCCACCGGTGCCGTACATGTCGGTCATGTTGACAATGCAAATGATCCCGAAAAGACAATTCAAGACACCACCATTAAGGCGATGTTCCAAGCTGCCGGCGCAGATACTTCAAACAGAAGATTCTCCGGCAACACCTTCCTCAACAGCTCCAAGCACACGCTGAGCTTCTTCTATCTGGAGCGCGGCGCGGGCGCATCGAATATGTCGCTTAAGTTCAATCTCACCACGCTGCCGTCGTCCGAGGTCGAGAAGGTCGATCAGAACGGCGAGGCAGTCCAGGACGCCAAGTTTGCGCTGTATCAGTCGGATGCCAGCTGGAAGACGCAGGGCGATCCCATCGCTCAAGGTACGACGGACGATAAGGGTCGGCTAGTGCTTCTGAAGTCGGACGACGGCTCCGTCCTTTCATTTGATAACCAGCATGCTGATGGACATAACTACTTTGTACTCAAAGAGACAGACCTGCCCGCGGGATATCGCTCGAGTCTGACCTCATCGACTACCGCAACGTCAGGTGAGCTGCATCTGCAGTACAAAGAGGCTGCGGCGAGCGGCTCGGGCGGCGTGGTGGTCGCGCCGCAAACGACGGTCACCATGGCCGATGGCGTAACGCAATGGACGGGCAGCCGCATGTGGCTCAACGGTGGTTATCTGGCTGCCAAGGAGACCATTTCCCTTAGCAAAGAAACAAAAGACAATAAGGACAAACCCATTAGCTCGGGTACGACATTTGCTGTCGTGCTCAAGCGCACCGATAAAAGCAAGGCGGACACGGACGAAAATGCATGGACGGCAGTCACGGGCAATCCGCTCGATGGCTACATGCTGTGCTCCGCACATGGCATCCCTGGCGCCGTCGAGGCTGCCAAATCGGCGGACACGAGCGTCTTTGGCGTCAACACCAAGGACGACTACGAGGTAACGGTTAGGTCGCTGCCTGGCGATATCGAGACGTACGCCGCCATGCTGCAAGATGAAGACAAGTCGAAGGCGGAATATACCGTGGCGGTGTATCACACCACGGCATCGTCTCTGGCGGGGGCAACCATCGGCAACACCTCTATGGTCAAATATCAAACGATAAACAGGCAGTTCTCTACGGTGATCCACCTTACCAACGTCCAGAACCGTCTGTTTGTGCAAAAGGTCGACGACCTGGGCAAGCCCGTGAATGGCGCGACGTTTGAGCTGTACCAGTCCAAGGACGTTACCGGCGATAGCCCCAGCACATATGCCATTAAATCGGGTGCCGAGCCGTATGACACCGTGCAGGCAAACGGCATGACCTATCCGTATGACATTGAGGGTGCTGCATGCTTCCCGCTCGATTCGACAAAGCATGCGCCCCTTATCAAGGGTACGTACTATCTGCGCGAATCGTTGAGCCCGGATGGCTATGAGACTAATTCCACCATTACCAAGGTCATCGTGGACGATTCGGGCGTGTACGTGGATGCCGGTAAGGTGAACGACGGCGTGCGTAGCATGAGCGGCCCGGGTTCGCTGATTGCCTCGTTGGCACAGTTTGGCTCTCCTGACTCGATCGACAACACGCTTACGCACATCAAGGGCAAGCTGCAGAGTGCGACCGTTGACGCCAGCGGAAGCCTGACGTGGGGCCAGGAGTGCACCGCCGAGGGTGTAACGCCTTCTCTGGCGAACGACCTGATGCACATGCGCTATGACAAGACGGCGCAGGGCACCAAGACCGTCTTGCGCTATGTCGAGGACGGTGGCGAGCGCAACGGCCAGCTGGCGACGATCTTTGCCGATACGGGTATCAACCGCATGGCCCTTTATCAAGAAGACGATTCAGCATATATAGACGATGCTTCCAAGACTCGTACTGACCTGGGCACGCTCCAGCTCAACCATCTCTTTACCACGGCAACGGCCGTGCAGTATACCGATCGTCGCGTGGCGCGCCTGCAAGTGACCAAGACCGTGACGGCGGGCGAAGGCCTTACCGCGCCCACCAAGGATGCAGACGGCAGGGACCTGGCGTTTACGTTTAAGTTCACCCTGCCGGATTCCGAGAAGGGCTATGAGGCACACGTATTCGATGCGAATGGCAAGGCCGTGGGCGATTCCTTTACGCTCAAGAACGGCTATACCCATTCCATCAAGGCTGGCGAGACCATCCGCGTGTACGACCTTAAGAAGGGCGACAGCTATAGCGTGAGCGAGCTCACCACCAAGGGCGAGTCGGCGAGTGGCAACGTGCTGGCGAACATCGTCAATACCGTGACCGGTTCTGCCGATGAGTCGGTGCTTCCGGCCGGCTTTAGCCTCGTGAGCCGCAAGGCCGGCGGTCAGGAGCAGTTGGAAACCGGCAACACCATCGAGGGCAAGATTGTTGCGCTCGAGGACGGAAAGATTCCCGCGAGCAACAAGCTCGAGTTCATCAACAAGTACAGCGCCGGCTCGGTAACGCTTGAGGCCAAGGATGGCCTGAGCGTCGAGAAGAGGCTCGAGGGTCGCCGTTGGGCCGATGGCGATACCTTTACCGCGAAACTTACGGCCAATCACGGCGCCCCCATGCCCGACATCGCCGAGGGCGGGGTGTTGACGGTCGAGCTCACCATGAAAGCCCAGACGGCAACGTTTGGCGACATCACCTATAAAAAGCCGGGCACCTACACCTATACCATCTCGGAGGTTATCCCCGGTTCCGATGCCAGGGCAGACGGCATGAGCTACTCCGCTGCCGTCTATACCGCGACGGTCGTGGTGGAGGACAACCATGCCGGTGCTCTGGTTGTTACGAGCGTGAAAGTGACGCAGGTGCGTGACGACGCGGGTGCCGAGACTAATAAGGAGGTTAGCGAGAAGGTAGCGACCTTCACTAATCACTACGACGAGCATGAGAAGGACATCATCATCCATGCTCAAAAGAACCTGACCGACAAGGCTGGGACCTTCCCGCTTGCCCAGAACACCTTTGGCTTTACGCTCGAAGGCATGGGCGGCTATGCGAATGCCAACGCAACGTTCAGCCCCAATACGGTCGACACGAGCATCAAGGCTCCCATGCCCCAGGGCGCCGAGGGCAACACCGCGTCCGTGGGCAATAACGCCGATGGTGCGGTGACCTGGCCGGCAATCTCTTATACCGCCAGGGCGGATGCGGGACGCGCTTACGTGTACAAATTCGCTGAGAATCCTGGCGGTGTCGCGGGCATGACCTATGACGGGTCGGTCTACTACGCCGTGGTGCGCAACGCCGAGAAGGGCGCCGGCATCCAGACCTCGATCGAGTACTACAAGATCGCAAAGGATGGCCCGGAAAAGCTGGGCACGGACGTTACGCCTTCCTTTACCAATATATATAGCGTGAAGCCCACGAGCGCGACCCTGCAGGGCCAAAAGACCGTGAGCGGTCGCGACTGGAACCAGGACGAGAGCTATACCTTTAACCTTACCGCCGCTACGGACGATGCCGGCGTGACTGGCCTGAACAAGACCACTGCGCAGGCGGTGGCAGACGGGGCTGTCGCTATTAACGCCAACCAGGCAGTCGCCAGCGCGCCCGAGTCGGGACGCGTGGCCTCGTTCTCCTTTGGCGCCGAAGCCACCCCGACCGTGACGTTCAATCGCGCGGGCACCTTCAACTTCAATATCACCGAGAATGCCGCGCAGGATGGCCAGGCGGGCATGTTCATGGACAAGCACACCGCACGTGCGACCGCCGTGGTGACCGATCTGGATGGGTCGGGCAACCACACGGGCGAGCTGCACGTGTCGAGCGTGACCTACGCCAACACCGGTGCCTCCGATGCGGACAAGGCCGTAACCGACAAGGCCGCCTTTACCAACGCGTACCATGCGTTGGGAACTTTTGGCGGCGTGACGGTGAGCAAGACCCTTGAGGGTCGCACCTCTACCGCGGACCAGTTTACCTTTGCCGTGACGGGCCTTTGGTACAACGGCGTCCAGACGTCGGTCGACGGTGCCGAGGGCAACCTGTCCAACAAGGCGGCAGGGGCCGGCGTGTCCGGCGCTGTGGTGAGCGCAAGCGGGGAAGGGAATCTCTTTGCCCGCAAGCTCACGGAACAGGACCTCGGCCGTACATTTGCCTATCGCATCCGCGAGAACCAGCCTGCTGCTGCCGGCTACACCTATGACACCAGCTATACCGGCGATGCCATCGTGCTCGTCAAGGTTCTTGCACGCAAGAACGACCCCTCCAAGCTCTACACCGTGACGACCGTGCTCAAGGGCGCGGGTGTGACGGCACTGCTGGGCGATACCAACGACGCGAGTGCGTTGACGGACGAAAAGATTGCCGAGCTCAAGCAAGATTCGACTACCTACGTGCAGCAGTACGATGCAAGCGAGCCCGGCGCCACGACGCCTACTGTCTCGTTTGTGAACCGTTATGCGGCAAGTCTCGACTATGGTGTCGCTGGCGGCCTGCAGATCGAGAAGACGTTGACGTACCCCAAGGATGCGACGGTGTTCGGCTCGCCCAAGAGCACGTTCCGCTATATCGTCAAGCCTGCCGACAAGGCATCTGCCAGCAAGGTTGGCATTTCCACGAATGGCAAGGTCTTTGAGACCGCAAACGTCGAGGCCAATGATCCCAAGACCGTGAGTTTGGTACCTGCGGGTGGGCTGACCTTCACTCAGAATGATGCCGGCAAGACGTTCACCTATACCGTGAGCGAGATTGACGACAAGGCGACGGGCTATACGTACGACAAGACGGTCCATACGGTTAAGGCTGTCGTGGCGGATAATGGCGACGGCACGCTCAGGGTCACGACATCGGTAAGCAAGCAGGTCGATGGCAAGGATGAGCTCGAGGGCCAGTGGATCTACCCCTCGGATGCAACGTCCACCGGTGTCGCGACGGTCAAATTCAAGAACACCTATACGGTCGCCGAGGCAGCAACCTATACTCCGTCCGTGACCAAGGTGGTTGCCGGTGCCAATGCTCCGGACAAGTTCACCTTTGCCATGACCGCGGCTGACGATGCTACCAAGGCTGCCATCAGCGGCAATCTCATCACCGGCTCTTCGATGAGCGCGGAGAACGGCTACGCTGAGGAGAAGCAAACGACGGCGGCCCTCAAGGACGGGGAGCACGAAAAGATTGACTTTTCGAAGCTCACCTTCAACAAGCCGGGCACGTATAAGTTCGCTATTAACGAACAAGTTCCGAATGGTCTCGGCGAGTGGAAGTATGACACGCACACCTATGTCCTGACTATTACCGTAACCGATGAGGGCGGCAAGCTTGTGGCGCGTGCCGATGGCACGACCGGCTCGGAAGGCTTCATCTTTACCAATAGGTATCGCACCTCGACGAGCTATGAGCTCCAGGGCGGTCTGGAGATCGTCAAGACGCTTAACGGGCACGACCTGCATGCCGGCATGTTTGGCTTTACGGTAACGGGCGAAGACACCGCCTCAACCGAAAAGCTTAAGGCGCTGCTGCGCCAGGAAGATGGCAAACTCACCGTTACGAACGATGAACCGCAGACCGATGGCACGTCCCACACCGGTATTTTGGGTGGCCTGACCTTTGCGACGGGCGATGTGGGCAAGACGTTCACCTACAAGGTTGTCGAGAACAACGGCAAGCAAGGCGGCTACACCTACGATTCGTCCTATTGGACGGCAGAGATTGCGGTTAAGAATCGCGACAATGGCTCGCTCTATACCGAGACTACCGTCAAGCATTTTGACGCCAACAATGTCGAAGATACCGATGATGCAAAGACTTATAGTTCCAAGGACGGTACCGCCAAGGCCCAGATGTTCTTCACCAACAGCTACATCGCGAGCGGAACCTTTGAGGGTCTTGCTGCCGAGAAGGTAATGGACTCCGGCGACAAGATTAAGGCGGATCAGTATACGTTTGACCTGTATGCCGAGAAGGTGGCCGACGGTTCGCTCGAAAAGAAGGGTGAGGGTAAGACCCAGGCGAGCGAGAGCGGTATCGCAACGGTCGACTTCGGCAAGGTTTTCTTTAAGCTTGGCGATGCTGTCAGCGAAACTCATGAGCAGACGATTGACCTTGCTCGCGCCGTCAACGATGGCATTGCCATCAAGCGGCACAATGCCGACCACACCACTACCTATAGCTTTAACCTGGTGGCAAAAGAGCGCTTGGCCAACCTGCCCGAGGGCGTGCGTCCCGTGGATACGTCCGCGACGTGCCGGGTGCTGCTCGAGGTGACCGACAACAACGACGGTACGCTGACGCCCAAGGTGACCTATCGCGATGGTACTGAGAACGGCAAGATTGTCTTCCACAACACGCGTGATAAGGTCAAGACGATTAGCACGGTCGCGAAGCCCAATGTGGACATCGACGGGCAGCTGCTTTCTGTGGGCGACTCCTACGTCTATACCATCAACTGGGTCAATACCGAGGCCGATGCCGCCGGTAGCCTGGTTCCGGCCAGCGTGACCGTGACCGACGAGCTTCCTGCCGGCGTTGTGTTCGAGGCCTTTGAGGGCGAGTATGCCGATAAGGGCGCCGCGAGCGGCCAGGTGCTCACCTGGAACCTGGGTGAGCAGCCCGCGGGCAGCCACGGTTCGGTGCGCGTGCGCGTCAAGATTACCGAGGACGCCGTGAAGGGTGCCCAAGGCGCTGTTGGCACCATCAAAAACACTGCTACCGTTACGGTCGGCAACAAGAGCTATACCGGCACCACGACCAACTACGTGCCCAAGAAGTCCGAGAGCGATGTCCAGGATTCGAATGGGTCGGGCGTTAAGTTGGGCGATGAGCTCACCTATACCATCGGCTACAAGAACACCGAGAACGCACCTGCCACGGTGACGATTACCGATACCGTTCCCGCGGGAACCGAGTTCGTGGAGTTTGGCGGCGACCATAAGGATGCCGGCTCCAAGGACAATGACGGCAAGCTCATCTGGACGCTGGCGGACGTTCCCGCCGGCAAGGAGGGCACGGTTCAGTTTAAGGTTCGCGTGACCGAGGACGCGTTTAAGAGCGGTGGCGCTTCGGGCGACATCTCCAACCAGGCGTCGGTGACGGTCGGCGACAACCCTGCCGTCAAGACCAACACTACCACCGATCAGGTTTCTGACGGGCGCCTGACGTTGAGCAAGACGGTCACGGCCGCCGAAGGCATCCCCGCGCCCAACAAGGCATTTACCTTTAAGGTGCTGCTCTACCAGGCCGATGGCACAACGCCTCTGGCCGGCACCTTTGCGTTCGCCGGTCGCCCCGGCGGCACCAACGGCACTTATGTAAGCGGACAGATCAAGAGCGGTGACACCATCGCGCTTAAGGCCGGCGGCTCCGTCACGGTTACCTTGCCCACGGGTGCGCACTACGAGGTGCAGGAGCTCGACTCCAAGGGCGACCTCATGACGAGTGAGGACGGATTTGCAATTGCCGACAAGGCGAACACCAAGAAGGGCACCGTCGGACAGACAACGCAGGCAGGCTTCACCAATGTCTATAGCGTGGAGTCCACGAAGGTGGAAAACGCTTTTAAGGTGCAAAAGAAGATCTCCGGACGCAACTGGATAACATCGGATGCCTTTACCATGACGCTGACTGCCCAGGGTGAGGCACCCATGCCCAAGGGCGCCAAGGAGGGCGTGTCGACGATTGAGTTGCACAAGGATGCCCAGGTCGGCAACTTCGGTGCTATCGAGTACACCAAGCCCGGTACCTATACCTATATGATTACCGAGCAGTCGGGTGACGAGGCGGCACTCACGTTCTCGAAGGCCACCTATCGTGCCACCGTCACGGTGACCGACGACGGCGCCGGCAAGCTGTCTGCCAAGACCAAGATTGCACAGCTGACCGACGATGCGGGCGACGCTGTTGAGCGCACGGTCGAGGCGGCGGTCTTTACCAACACCGCCAAGACCGGCAGCCTCACCGTCAAGAAGACGGTCGTCGGCGGCGACAGCCAGCGCGAGTTCGGCTTTGCGGTCACGCTGACCGACGGGGACGGCGAGCCCGTCTCCGGCACCTTCGGCAAGGGCGAGCACGCCGTGACGTTCACGGACGGCAAGGCGACCTTCACGCTTAAGGACGGCGAGGAGAAGACCATCGCCGGCCTGCCCGTGGGCGTGCACTACACCGTGACCGAGGACGCCGCCGAGGGCTACACGACCGCGGTCAACGGGGCTGATGGCTCCAAGGCCGAAGGCGCCGTGACTGAGGACGGCGCGACCGTCGCGTTCACCAACACGTACGGAACGGCCACCGAGGGCAGAGACGTCTCCACCGCGGGGCTCTTCACCAAGGCGCTCGAGGGCCGCGACTGGGCGGAGGGCGACAGCTTCCAGTTCGCGCTCACGGGCGAGGGCAACGCTCCCATGCCCGAGGGGTCTGTCGACGGCTCCAAGACCGTCAGTGTGACGGCTGCCACCGGCACCAAGGCGGGCGATAAGGTCGCCTTCGACTTTGGCTCCATTCGCTACACGCTCAATGACATCAAGGATGCCGAGTTCGCCGAGGTCGGCGGCAAGCGCGTGCGCGCCAAGACCTTCACCTACACGGTGCGCGAGGTCAGGCCCGATGACGGTTCTGCCATCGCCGGCGTGGACTACGACGGCCATGTCGCCACGATGACGGTGACCGTGGCCGACGACGGCTCCGGTAACCTCACGGCCACGACGCCCGCGATCGCGCAGGTGAGTGGCGGCGACTTCGTCAACACCTACACGACCGAGCTCGACTATTCGGCCCGCGCGGGCGTGCGCCTGTCCAAGACGCTCTCCGGCCGCGCCATGGAGGCGGGGCAGTTCGCCTTCACCGTGACCGCCGACGCCGAGACGGCCGCCAAGCTCGGCCTCAAGACCGGCAGGGACGCCTACGCCGTGGCCGCGGCCGATGACGGGAAGGCCGACTTGATGGACATCATCGGCGGTGCCGCGGGCGGCGACGTGAAGTTCACCGACGCCGACGCGGGCAAGACCTACAGCTTCACCGTCACCGAGACCAAGCTCGGCGGCGAGGGCTACACCAACGACACCGCGCCGCGCACGGTGACCATCGCGCCCGGCTACGACGCCGCGACGGGCAGGCTCACGGTCACGACCACGGTTGCCAAGGACGGTGTCGAGGTCGCCCGCAGCGAGGTCTCCACGGCAGATGACGCCACGGAGACGCCCGCGCCCGCGACGGTCGCGTTCGAGAACTCCTACGAGGCCACCGGAACGCTCGGCGGCGAGGGCAACGTGGCAATTAATGCCACCAAGACGCTGACGGGCCGCGCCGCGGCGGCAGGCGAGTTCTCGTTCTCCGTCCGCGACGCCCGGGGCGACGTGGTCGCGACCGCGACCAACCGGGCCTCCGGCGACGGCGAGGCCGCGGGACTTGCGTTCTCGCCCATCTCCTACACCACCGACGCTCTCGAGCGGATGGTGGCGGACGGTACCGCCGCCAGGGCCGCCGACGGCTCCTGGGTCATTTCCTATACCGTTTCCGAGGACGGCACGGACCGGCTGCCCGCGGGCGTGACGGCGACCGCCTCGAGCTTCGACATCACGGTCAAGGTGGCAGATGACGGCAAGGGCGGGCTGGACGTTAGCGTGGTCTACCCCGAGGGCTCCGGCGGCACGCTGTCGTTCGTGAATGCCTATGGTGCCGGCGAGGCTACGGTCGACCTCGCGGGCACCAAGACGCTGGCGCTCAGCCAGGCCGGTCTCGGCCTGGCGCAGGCCGACATCGCGGGCAAGTACACCTTTAAGATTGAGCCGCTGGACGGCGCGCCCGCGCCGGTCAACGCCTCCGACAAGACAGTGACCGAGGCGACCAACGACGCCGCCGGCAACGTCGAGCTGGGCAGCGTCACGTTCAGGCAGCCGAGCGATCTCGATGACGTCGAGATCGACGGCGACGGCCTGCGCACCAAGACGTTCGCCTATCGGGTGAGCGAGTCCGGCTCGGTCGACGGCGTGGTCAATGACGCGACGGCGATCAGGACCTTCACGGTCAAGGTGGTCGAGGACACCAACGCGGGCACGCTCGCCGCGGAGGTCCTGCCCGCAGAGGGCACGCCCGAGGGCAAGGGCGCGTTCGAGTTCACCAACACCTACGTCGTGAACCCGACGCCGAGCTCCGTCACCGACCAGATCAAGGTGAGCAAGAAGCTTAAGGGCCGTGACCTGGCCGAGGGCGAGTTCGAGTTCCAGCTGGTCGAGATTGCCGCCGACGGCAGCGAGAGCGTTGCGGCGACGGGCAAGAACGCCGCCGACGGCACGGTCGTGCTCAGCCCCGTCACCTACACCGCGCCCGGCACGCACAGCTATGAGCTGCGCGAGGTCGCCGGCACGGCGGGCGGCGTGACGTACGACAGGGCGACGTACCGCGTACGCACGACGGTTGTCGACGCCGGTAACGGCACGCTCGCCGTCAAGCACGAGCTCATGGATGCCGAGGGCAATGCCGCGAACGACACCTCGGTGACCTTCACCAACGGCTACGAAGCCGCACCCGTCACCCTCAAGCTGGGCGCCGCCAAGGTGTTCAAGGGCGCCGAGCTCAAGGCGGGCCAGTTTAGCTTTGAGCTCAAGAGCCGGGACGGCAAGGTCATGTCGACCGCCAAGAATGCCGCGGACGGCAGCGTCACGTTCGATGCGCTGACCTTCAAGCAGGCTGGCACCTACACCTTCACGGTGAGTGAGGTCGACGACGGCCAGGCGCACGTGACCTACGACAAGGCCGTGCGCAAGATCGTCGTCACGGTGAGCGACGAGGCGGCAGACGGCACCAAGACGGGCTATCTGTCGGCGAGGGTCTCCTACGAGGGCGACGCCAACGTGCCGCCAGTCTTCACCAACAGCTACGCCGAGGAACCCGGGACCCCCGGCACCCCCGAGAACCCCGGCACGCCGGGCGGCGGCTCAGACGGCGGTTCAGATAACGGCTCCGGCGGCGGCTCCAAGGGCGGCATGCCCGACACCGGCGACCGCAGCCTGCCGGTCGAGGCGCTCGGCGCCATGGCCGGCATCGGCGCGCTGGCCGTCGCGGGCGGCGCGGTCCTGTACCGCAGGCGCCGCTAGCGATATGGACGAGTGGGGCGAATCCATCCGATGGGTCCGCCCCACTTGCCGTGGCGGGCGGGAGCAGGTAAGATATACCGAGCGCCTAGCGCGTTCGATGGGTTCGGATGACG
>ERZ1673736.3621-NODE-3621-length-14112-cov-4.983638_pt1 | contig 14112 bp, 12 predicted proteins | sample MGYA00580212_ERZ1673736 | MGnify/ENA primary metagenome ERZ1673736 (study PRJEB41218, sample SAMN15661752) | gut metagenome | host: Homo sapiens | place: Canada: London | collected 2015-08-20/2019-03-30 | study: EMG produced TPA metagenomics assembly of...
GGGTAGTCACGCACGCCTAAATATAGCAATCCGATGGAACCGACAATGACCAAAAGCAAGTTGAGCACGGTTGCCAGCACAGGACGCTTTATACAGGTTGAAGATAAACTCATACCATTGATTAATTTTGGATTTATGATTTTAGATTTTAGATATTATTCCCATTCTAAACTCTAAATTTTCTCTATTTGTTCAGCTTGACATTCACGATTATTCCTTCGCGCAATTGCATCAAACCGCCCGTTAAGACGGTATCGCCCACCTGTATGCCGGAAGTAACTTCCACGAATTGGGAATTCCGACTGTCGGTTTGCACGGGTACGCTGGTCGCCTTTTTGTTTTTCACAATCCACAGGCGTTTTCCGTCCATCTCCGGCACGACAGCCTCTGTCGGAACGAGTATATATTTCAGATTCTCGGCCGTCATCAACTCCCCTTTCACGAACATTCCGGCTACCAGATTTTTCGTGTTCCGGTAGCGAGCCCGCAAGGTTATCGTATGTGTCGCGACATCTGCCTGCGGATCCACGGCATATACTTCTGCCTCGATCTGATATTCCATACCGCTGGGCTGGAAGGTAAGTTTTCTACCCACCAAAGGCAGATCAATATATTTTTCAGGAATAGAGAATTCGATTTTCAGATAAGAGTTATCCACGATCGAAGAAACCTTGGTACTCGATTGCAAGTAACTACCCTCGCTCACGAAGCGGAATCCCATTCGTCCGTTGAAAGGAGCCCGGATTTCCGTACGAGCAATTCTAACCTTCAGCAATTCAATATCTGCCAGGTTCATATTGTATTCGGTTTCCAACTGCTGGAATTCTTCCACGCTGATGGATTCCCGTTTCAATAATATCCGCTGTCTTTCCAGTTTGGCTGCCAATAATTCTTTTTGGAATTCGGCACGAGCGAGTTGGGCTTGCAAATCCGAATCGTCGACCTTTACCAACAAGGTTCCTTTTTTCACCAATGCTCCCTCCTCAAAAGCGATCTTCACCACTTTACCGGCTGTTTCCGAAACCAATTCGACCTCCTCGTTTGCCACCAATACTCCCGTTACGGGAATTCCGTTACCGGATGTTGACATGGAAGCCACCATCCCCGTTACCGGCAAAGCACCCCGGTTGGCTGCCTGGGGAGCCGTTGTCGGGGTTGACGCATCTTTATTTGAAGAAAAATCCAAACGAGGAATCACGATTGCCCCCACGATCACAACCGGAATTCCAATTTGTAAAACTCTCTTTAAACTTTTGTTCATATTTTAATTCATTACATACAAAAATCCCTGTTTTCAGCAGTGCTTAGACAAGTATTCACAACACAATTGTTATGACATCAAATATCCCCAAAAGTTTATCAACAAACCGTTAAGAGTTTGTTAAAATAACGAGATGCTTCCGATTTTCAAAAAGAAATTACGCTAAAATCTGCTGAATAGCTTAAAATGAACTAATTATGAACTTCTAACCTCAATAGAGGTAATGATTTGGCAATAGTTCCAACTTCTACATTATGCACAAGTTTGCTTGGATTTTATATTTTATTGTCATAACCTTCTCCTTAGTTGTGCCACTGTAAATAGAGATTTTTTCAATGTAAACTTAAAAAATTCCGAATAGGACTATTTAGTTGTAATAAAAAAAATAGCCTCTTCTGTATAAGAATCTAAATCATTAGCAAACCATTCCTCATTGTCTCTATTGCAATAGCATGAAACTATAAGTTACGAATAGCAATAATTTATAATCTACATGGTATTCTCCAAGAATAGATTTCATGCTCTCATTCATAGAAATGATATACTTTGTATGCTCTATTTTACATCGTCCTTTGTACATTTTAGTCGAAAAGTGTTTTTGTTTGGGTAAACTTCCTATAATCATACTTTTATGCCAATTTAAAATCGTATTCACATGGCGCATTATAACTATATGTTAAACGCCATCCTTTTTGCAATAAGTCCAAGGCATCTTCAGATACAAAAACATAATTTCTTTTTGTGAAACACTCATTCATGGCTTTCAATATTTCCTTATAGATTTGCATAGCCTCTCTTGAGCTGTCTGTAAAGACTGCAACACGACCTGCAATTAGAACTTTTTCGGCTTTTTCATAGACTCCTCCAGTGCTTAACTCTACACCTTTCGGATTAGATGAGAGATCTATTATGTAATGATACGAGCCATCTCTTTGCTTCACAATTCTACAGTTCACTTCATTATTTATGGGTTGAATCATATATCTATTATCCAATGATATCCAGTTTGAATAAATAGTGCGACCGAGTTCAGTGAATTTAGATATGGCATTTTCTCTTCTTATCACTTCATCTTTAAAAGCTCCCATCAAAACATAATCTATTGGAATTTTTCTTTCAACAATAGACATCATCTTGATAATGTCTGATTTTGTCAAGAAGAATATTTGCTGTTTACTTTTCATACGCAAATTCTTACTCTCCGAATCAATATTTTTTATCTTTTTGCATATTTGAAATATTGTAATAATCAAAGATATAATGTGAACTACAGTTATTACCAACAAGTAAAACCACCATGTGAAAGCAGCACCTCCGGCACCTCTGAAAAACATCAAATAATAAAGAGGCAAAGTATAAAGGGAAAATATAACAGCATGTATTATCCCCTTACTATTTCTCTTTTCCAGAAATAGAAAGAATACCAATATAAGACAAAAAACTGATAACACGCAAATAAATATATTCTCATTCATGACATTTATCATTTGAAGATTTGCAATCCGCAGAAAGTGTGACATTATCTTCTTTCAACCAATTCTCCATCCCATTTTACAAGATTAGGACTATGGCATCCATACCATTTATCGAAGTAAGCATCAATAACGCTAACTTTCGACTTCACTTTCTCTTTTAATTTCCCAACTTGATTGTTGTAACCAATTTCCGTAAAGTAATGTCCTAACTTCAAGCCTCCAAACCAAAACTGCTTGGATAGGACTGGTGCCCCCTTGATAAAATCCGAGTCAAGTCTCATCTCCTTTTCATTGTTTGGACGTATGAAGTATTTTATCCCTTCCATCTCTTTAAGTGCTGAAAGAGAGCCGAGTTGAGGGGTTACCTCAAAGGCATTTATAAATATCTGTATGTATTTATCCCCTTGTGGTATCTTTACAGACACAAATTCCAAGAATCGGCCTTTTCTAAGACGGCACATATCATAAATATACCCAAAGCCACACCATCCAAAGTTTGATGTTTTGAAAGGTTCCTCAACAAATCCTTTTGCCTTTAGTATGGGAAGGGCATCTTTTAGGAAAATGTTTTTTCTCTCTTTAAGAATGTCTTTCCTTGTTGCCTTGTATTTTCGCACTTCTGGATACCTCCATAACAGCAAAGAGAATGCAAACGGCACAAAAAAACAAACAACATGTCTCATGCATAAATAATCCTTCTCAAACACCGTGTCGTGTTGCTTGTCATAGAAGAATTTAGCTTTCTCTATATTTTTGTATAGCTTTCGGTCTATGCCAACATTATAGTCCTTGCCAGCGTATGCAATTTTAACCATCGAGTGAAGTTTGTGTCCTCCGCCATCTACCTTCAAGATGGAATAATCTGTGATTGGCTGCTCCGACAGCACAATATTATTTTGGTGCTGATATGTTATGGCAACATATAGGGCAAAGCATAATGCCCCAATATTTATCGCCAAAACTATAGGAACCCATTTGTTTATTCTCATATTTCTCTATTATCTTTCAATCCCTTTTCCAATTCCTCAATAGTCGGCATGGAAGATTTGAAGTTTTTCGGGAAGAGTTTGGACAGTTGATACTCAGATATACCCATTGGCTCCTTGTATGAATCCAAAGCGTATTTCGCCACTACATTATCCTTGTCCTTACAGATAAGCAAGCCGATGGTAGGGTTGTCTATGTCGGTCTTGAACTGGTGATTGATGGCTGAGACATAGAAGCTCAGTTGCCCCAAGAAAGAAGGATGGAACGATTGGGCTTTCAACTCTATGACCACGTAGGCATGAAGGTGGGCATTGTAAAACAACAAGTCTGGGAAGAACTCCTGTTGTCCTACCTCCAAACGGAACTGTCTGCCCATATAAGAGAATCCCTTTATCCCAGGCATTTCATTCTTCAAATCCTGACTGAGATTCTTGTAGAACCCTGAGCCGTAAGTATTGGTATATTGCTTGGCTTCGATGTCTCGTCCCAACTTCCAATAGAAGTCCAACAAGTAGCCATTGGTGGCACATGACGCTTTGAGGCGATGGCTATAGAAACGTTCCTTGAGTTCTACAAGCCAGTCCTTATAGTCACTGTCATCATGGAGAACTACTGATAAGTCTATATTTTTCTTTGCCATCGTTCCATTCTTAATTTATGCCACAAATATAATATTTTATATAAAAAACTTATATACAAGTTTACAATCAACGAACTCCCTCCCGGCTTCGCCGTATTGAGCCCGAAACGGACTCGAACCACCTTTCGTTCGACAGATTCCGAGCAAGCTCTTCGTCTGTCCTCGCTTACCCGGTGGTTTCCCTCTATAAACAGAGGGAGAACTAAGTAACTCCCCGTCTTCGGCAAGAAGAACCAGTTCCTCCTCTGTTGATAGAAGAGGTGTCACGAAGTGACAGAGGAGTTTGAGCGTAAACGCAAAGTTTGCGTTCATTTACTGTAAAATGGTATATAATTACCTTAATTTAAAACCAGTGCCGCCATTTGAACACGATGAAGCCGAACACGGAAAAAAGTATCGATATAATGATCACAATCAAAAATCCATAAGGGTTTTCCTCCAAGGAGTTCGGGACATTCATCCCGTACAGGCTGGCAATCAAGGTCGGTAGCATCAATATGATCGAGATGGATGTCATCCGTTTCATCACGATGTTCAGGTTGTTGGAGATCACCGAAGCGTAGGCATCCATTGTACCGCTTAATATATCACTATAAATTCGGGCAGAATCCTGCGCCTGCCGCAGTTCGATTTCCACATCCTCCACCAAGTCCTCGTCGAAGAATTGCCGCTGCACTTTCAAGGTCTTCATTTTGATCAATAAATTGTCGTTTCCACGCAGAGAGGTGATAAAGAACACCAACGATTTCTCTATTTTCAACAACCGTTGTAATTCTTCATTCCGGATGGAACGTTCCAATTCCACTTCCGCCATGTGCATCTGTGTATTGATTTGTTTCAGGTATTTCAAGTACCACACGGAAGCGGAAAGGAATAAACGAAAAACAAGATCCCAGTTGTTCGCGATTTCCAAATTCTTACGAATCACGTAATTAATGAAATCGGGAATCATCTCTGTCTGGTAATAGCACACGGTCACAAACTTATCCTCCTTCTCGATAATCCCTAAAGGTACCGTGATGAATGGAATGCTTGTATCCACTGATTTAAAAGGGATACGCAAAATCATTAGAGTCCATCCGTCCTCCACTTCCAAACGAGAACGCTCGTCCACGTCCTCGATGTCATCAATAAAAGCTTCCGGAACACCCATTTCGTCGATCAGGTAACGTAAATCGTCCTGAGAGGGTGAAACAACATTAATCCAGCAATTCGGTTCCCATACTTTCTTTTCTACGAACCCTACTTTACCCCTTAGGAAAGTTCTCATAATAATCCTCCTTCAATTTATGAATAGAGGCATTTATCGTGAACCCCTATTCAGATTAATACTGTTGATGATAGTCGTCCATATCTTGTTCTATGAATTTTGCAACAAAAGTAATCTTTTATTTCGAAAAAAGCCATTATTTCTCTAAATCAATAAAAACCGGGAGATGATCGCTATACCCTCCCACGTAACGAGGCCCTCTATAGGTCGGTTTCGGACGAACACCGAAAGCACCTCGTTCTTCTTCAAGCAGGAAATCCGCATCGTATATGCCCATTCTTCGAGATGACTGCAAGTTAGCTTTCCCGTTCAACAGGTTTCCGGAAACAATGATATGATCCAGTGTCTGCCACTCTCCCTTGTAACGATAGCTACCGTAGGGTTTCCCCAATAAGTAATACCCGGTGTTGTATAAGTTTTCGGACTGAATGGCTCCGGATTCCGGATTTTGAATTTTCAACCTCTTTTGCGCAAGAGTATTCGCTCGCCCGTTCAAATCGCCCATGATTAAAATCATCGCCCGAGGGCAAATACCCTGTATGGAATCCACTTTCTGTTTCACCACGGAAGCCGCTTCTACCCGCTTCCATTCACTTTTCGACTCCCCGCCCCGCATGGAAGGGAAATGACAAACAAAAATATGGAGCGTATCCTCGCGGCCCCATATTCCCTCGCAATAAAGAATATCCCGGGTAGTCTCCCCATTTTTCAAATGGACCGGGAAGAAAGCATTACGCGATAACCGGAACGAGTCTTTTCGATAGAGCAAAGCAACATCTATTCCTCGCGCATCGGGAGAGTCGGCATGTACAATACCATAATTAGCATCCGCCAACACCGTTTTGTTTGCCAAGTCAGCAACAACGTCCCGATTCTCCACCTCGCACAATCCGATAAGCAACGGGAACTTCCCCTCCCCGAGGTTATCTAAAACTTTCGAGATATGGAGTAATTTCCGGGTATAACGTTCCCGGTTCCAATGTTGTTTTCCCCGGGGAGTAAAGTCATCATCTGCCGTCAGCGTGTCGTTTCGCGTGTCAAACAAATTTTCCGTGTTATAGAACACGACTCGTTCCCGCACACCCGTCTGGGCATGTAAAACACCGGAGATGCACAACAGGAATGCCCCTATACAGGTTTTCAGGGACATCATCAGAAGAGAATAAGGTGTTTTTCCAACAAAGTCTTAATTTTGCTCTTCAATAAATTTGCATTGATCGGTTTTGCCGTGTACGCGTCAAAGCCACTAGCCATGATTTTCTCTTCATCGGAAGCATAAGCATAAGCTGTAACCGCAATCACGGGAACCGTTCCGGAAATTTTACGGATTTCCTGCACAGCTTGAAAACCATTCAACTCCGGCATATTTATATCCATCACAACCAAATGGGGAGCGTGTTCCCTAAACAATTCAACCGCTTCCCGACCATTCCACGCGTGTATTAACTGATAATCCTTTTTCAAGATCGATTCGAAGAGCATATAATTACTCGGATTATCTTCAGCTATCAGTATCTTGAGTTTATTTTTTTCGACTACTTGCTGAACGATCTTTTTTTCCTTCATTTCTTGGCCATGCAATTTCACCGCTACATAAGGAATCGTAAACCAAAAAGTTGTTCCTTGTCCTATTTTCGATTCCACCCCGATTTTACCGCCCATTCGTTCCACGATGGTCTTGCTGATAGGCAAGCCAAGCCCTGTTCCCTGTATAAAATTGTTCAACTTCACGAACCGTTCGAACACGGCATCTTTTTTATCCGCATCGATACCGCACCCCGTGTCGGACACGTAAAAATAAAGAGAATCTTTTTCCAAAAGATGATAACCGAAACGAATCATTCCTTCTTTCGTGAATTTTATCGCGTTATTGAGCAAATTGGTAATTACTTGTGTCAAGCGGTTTTTCTCGGAACGGATACAACATTCCGGAAGACATTCATCAAATTTAATTTCCACCGAGGCAGAAGGCAGTCGCAAACAAGAGGTTTGTTCCAATTCCCGCATCAGGGCATTCAAGTCAAATTCCGAATAGACAAACTCCATCGAACCGGCCTCTATTTTGGAAAGATCAAGAATATCACTGATTAATTTCAACAGCAATGTGTTATTGTTCTCGATAATATTAATGTATTCTCGTTTTTCTTCTTCAGTTTCCGTTGATGCCAATATATTGGAGAATCCGACAATAGCATTCAACGGGGTACGAATTTCATGACTCATGTTGGCAAGAAAGGCCGACTTCAACCGGTTGGATTCTTCCGCGTGTTCTTTCGCCTCGCGCAAGTCCAATTCCATCTGTTTCCGAGCTGTAATGACAACTGAAGATCCGACCAAAGATAGGGGCTTTCCGTTTTCATCCCGCTGATCCACGGTAGCTTGAGCCTCTACCCATTCGTAAGCATAATGATGTTCATTTTTATCCAACACCCGGTATTCTTCTCTAATTTTGTCTACTTTCCCCGCTATTAAAGCCGCGTAAGCTGCTTCCACCCGTTTCCGGTCGTCCTTGTGTATCCTTGAAAAATATTGTTCTTCGGGAATCGCTAAAGCATCCTCATTATCAACACAGTGTTTTAGTTCAATCGGACGATTCACGTCACACAATACCGTATGTTTCTCTAAATCCCAACGCCAAGGGGTGATATTTGCCACGTCAAGAGCCATGGCCAATTTATAGTTCACTGACTCCAACATGGATTTCGTTTTTCGCAAATCGGTAACATCCACACAGAAAATATCGACCATGTCTTTTTCCATGGACGCGATATTTATCACCTCGTAGTATTTTTGTGTCTTATTATAATAATATTCAAAAGTAAACGACTTTTTTTCTGCAAACATTTTCTTGTACAAGAGAGTATACTCTCTGTATTTATTCCCAGATAACTCGCTGCCTTTTCTACCCACAACCACCTCTGCCTTGGCAAAACATTTCTCAAACATCGGGTTCACCTGTTCAACCAGATAATCCACGACTTCTCCTTGGGCATTATAACACAACCGATGCTTTATATAGGCAAGCGGCATATTCGTAAAAAGCGTTTTGTATTTTTGAAGCAACTGCAACTCACGTTCTCTCGATATCCTCTCTTTTTTCATTAACCGCACCTGCCCCCACAACAAATACGTGATAACGAGTAAAACCGCAATTGCGAATACCATATAACGTGCTCGTTCCCAAAATCCCTCGGGAGCCAATAAATAAACAGCATTATCCGGGTACAAGGATGTTGGAATTCCCGCCTTCTGCAAAATCGGATAAGAGAGGTAATAACCCGGCTTACCCGCCATTTGCACAGGAATTTCCTTAACCTCTTTCCCGTTTCGTATATCTCGTAAAGTTTGCGCAACCGTATGAGCCAAATCTCTACCCAAATAGAAATATCCTCCAGCCATATCCCCGTCATGAATCCCAATATCCTCCAAGGCAAAGATCGGATGATTGTCAAAATAACTGATGGCTTTATGGTTATTCGCCGACAAATATTTGTTATTGGCAATCTTTTCCCGTTGTACCCACGAGAAATAAAGTAATCCCACTTGATTTATATCAGACGAATAAATAGAGTCCAACATTTGATCCATGGTCATTCGGCCTTCTGTAAAGTAAGAGACTTCCAATTCCGGAAAATATTCCTGACACACATGCCGCATCTTCTTCCGGACCTGTGCACTTTCGTAAAGGCCATCGGAAATCAGAACCACTTTTTTCATTTCCGGAAGCAAATGTTTCATCTCATCAATCGTCTCCCGGATATAAACGGGACACTCAACAAGAGCAACATTCATGCCTTTCAGTTTTTCCCGAAGAGGTATGATTTCATGCGAATCAATCTCCTCTTTTTTCAAGATTACATCCAACGGACTGATATAATCTTCCCGCACACAAAGAATAACGGGAACCTCTTTCCACACACCTTTAAACAAATTTTCAAAAATTGCCCAGCCACTACTCCCCAACACGACAACACACACCGGTAAGGAATCGTATTTTTCCAGAATATAATTCACCCTTTCTTGAACTTCCGGCACTCGATTTTCTAAAAGCACATTCAGCGCTTCTACACAAATATCCTCCTTTATCGAACGATCCATTCTTATGCTGTCAATGACATGGTTGGCCCACACATCCGATTCGGCATAAGAATTGAGGATTAATACATACCCTCGATCATCGACACTGGCCGCTGCAAAGGATATGCGACAAAAACAAATAATAAGCAGTAAACCTATTCGCAAAAAATATTTCGTCAACATGAAATTTCCCCTTTATACACGATTTAAATACAAAGGTATAAAATTTATTTAAAAAATTGTTTCATCTTGACTTGATTCTGTACAAACTAATCGTTGTTTGACATTCCCTGCAATTCCTCCCAATATTCCACTGCTCGTCTCGTATGAGGAATGACTATCGTCCCTCCCACGAGGTTGGCAACAGAAAACACTTCAAACAATTCTTCAGTCGTCACCCCATACTGATGGCATTTTTCCAAATGATATTTGATACAATCGTCACATCGTAACACCATGGAGGTAGCCAAACCCAACATCTCTTTCACTTTCGCGGACAAGGCTCCATCCATATAAGTATTAGTATCCAAATTATAAATACGCTTGATCACTTTATTATCAGCAGCCAATATTTTCTCGTTCATTTTAGCCCGATATGCACGGAATTGTTCAACCATTTCACTCATAACCGTAGTCACTAAATAAATAATTTCAATATATCATTAATATTCGCAAAAAGAAGCAGGAATAGTAAGAAGAACATTCCCCCGATCTGCGCGTTCTCCATAAATTTCTCGTTGGGCTTACGACGTGTAATTACCTCGTAGAGCAGGAACATCACATGCCCCCCGTCCAATGCCGGAATAGGCAAAAGGTTCATGACCCCGAGAATAATGGACAACATGGCCGTTAATTCCCAAAAAGCTCGCCAATCCCACTCGCCGGGGAATATGTTCCCGATGGAAATAAATCCCCCTACGGATCTGAAAGCTTCCGGATTTTTAAATAATTTGAATTGTTTCAGATAGGATTTAATCCAATCAAATCCCATGTTAATTCCCGCGGGAATAGCCCCCAAAAATGAATATTCTTTCACGGCATACTCGAAATCGTTTATCACGTTCGGGTACACTCCGATCACTTTACCACTTCCCAAAGCGATGGGGATGGAAAGCGTGTCACTTCCGCGTAAAACTTTTACATTCAATATACTGTCCTGGTGTGAACGAATTAAGTCAAGGTACTCGTCATAGAACGTAAATGAATGCCCGTCTATTTCCAGCACCCGGTCTTCTTCCAACATTCCGGCATTGCGGGCAGGTGATTCTTGGGCAAATTTCTGTATCGAACCGTCATATTTATAACGGGGAGTCAGCAAAGCTATCCGCTTAAACCCTTTCGAAGAATAGGATAACATCTCTCCGATCAATGTAGAAGGGAGATTTATATTCATCTTTTGCCCGTCCCTCATAACCTGTATGGTCTTGGGGTTCTCCATCAAGATATATCCTGGAATTTCAAAGAAATTCTCTACTTTTTTATTATCCAAAGACAATATCATATCCCCGTTTCGCAATCCGGCATTAAGCAGTAAGGAATCGCATACAATACCATATTTCGCGTTCTCTGTCGGCAAATATTGTTCTCCCCACGCGTAAAGAATCATGATGTAAATAAAGAATGCCAGAATAAAATTGACGAGCACCCCGCCAATCATGATGATCAATCTTTGCCAAGCCGGTTTGGATCGGAACTCGTAAGGTTTTGCCGGTTCTTTCATTTGCTCCAAATCCATCGATTCATCAATCATACCCGCAATTTTCACGTATCCTCCAAGAGGCAACCATCCCATCCCGTACTCGGTTTCTCCCTTTTTAAAACGAAACAGGGAAAACCACGGATTAAAGAAAATAAAGAATTTCTCCACCCGTACTTTAAATATTTTTGCCGCCACGAAATGCCCCAACTCGTGCAACATGACCAGAATCGAAAGGCTCAACAAAAACTGTAATATCTTTACTAATACATCCATATAGTGATTTGTGATTTATGATTTTAGATTTATGATTTTAGATTGAGAAATTCTTCTTTTGCTATTCGTCGGCCTTCCTGATCAGAAGCGATATAATCTTCCAAAGTAGGTTGGGCAATATAATTCACTTTTTCTATCGTTCGTTCAATCACGTCCGACATGGCCGTGAAAGAGATTTCATCTTTCAAGAAAGCCGCTACCATAATTTCATTCGCCGCATTCAACACACAAGGAGCATTTCCTCCACGGTTCATGGCTTCGTAAGCCAATCCCAGATTCCGGAAAGTTTTTATGTCCGGTTTTTCAAACGTGAGGTCGGAATAGATGCCAAAATCCAAACGCGGTATTTCCGAATGTACCCGTTCCGGGTAAGTCAGTGCATACTGGATCGGCAAACGCATATCCGGAACTCCTAACTGTGCTTTTATATTCCCATCTTGAAACTGGACCATCGAATGAACAACAGATTGCGGATGTACTAACACTTCTATTTGCGAAGGTTTTACCCCAAACAACCATTTTGCCTCGATGGCCTCGAACCCCTTGTTCATCATCGACGCGGAGTCAATGGTAACCTTCGCCCCCATGCTCCAGTTCGGATGTTTTAATGCCTGTGCCGCTGTCACCGACTTCAAATATTCATAATCCCGTCCCCGGAAAGGTCCTCCGGATGCCGTTAATAATATTTTCTCCACCGGATTGTTATGCTCACCCACTAAACACTGGAATATAGCCGAGTGCTCGGAATCCACGGGTAATATCGCCACCTTGTATTCTTCAACCAGTCGATTAATCAAATCTCCGGCGACAACCAAAGTTTCCTTGTTGGCCAAAGCGATTGTCTTGCCCGCCTTGATCGCGTTGATCGTGGGCAACAAGCCGCTATACCCGACCATGGCTGTAACCACCACATCGATCGTGGAGGTTTGCACGACTTGAGCAATAGCCTCACTTCCGGCATATACTTTTATGTCCTCATCCTTCAATAACTCCGTTAACTCGGAATACTTCGCTTCATTCCCGATCACGACCATGTTAGGCTTGAATTTTCGAGCCTGCCGTGCCAGTAATTCCACCTGATTATTTGCCGTGAGGACCTCTACATTAAACCGTCCCGGATTAGCGTCAATCACTTGCAAGGTCTGCGTTCCGATAGACCCGGTAGATCCCAATATTGCTATATTCTTCATTTCAAAACAATCTCCAAAACCTCTATTCGCGAATCATTTAAATTTAATGAACGTTTCCGGATTCAATGCTTTTCCCGCCTGCCATAACTCAAAGTGCAAATGCGGCCCGGTTGTTTCCTCGCCCGTGTTTCCCAACACGGCAATCGCCTCTCCCGCACGGACAAAATCTCCCTGCTTTTTCAACAACACCGAATTATGCTTATATACTGAAACCAGATTTCCATTATGCTGTACTTGAATCACGTAACCTGTCTTGATGGTCCAATCCGTGAAAATAACCACACCATCCAGCACGGACAAAACATTTGAATTTTGTTTGGCTACCAAATCCACCCCGTAATGACGAGTTGTTTCATCAAAATGATTGGTTACCACCCCGTTTAATGGCGAGAAAAAATGATAAAAATCATCATCGGAAGAACTGACGTGCCCCAAGGTTAAATTATATCTTTCTTCTTTCTCTACAAGTTCCCGAAAACCGGCTTCTTCTTCCGACATTCCTAACATAGAAGTGTCATAAGTCACCTTCGCCTGCTGCTGCATGGACACAAAGCTCGTCGTATCCAGTTCTTCGTCTCCCAAAATAGTTTGTATGGAATGAAGAAAACGATCTTTCTTCTGAACTTCATTTAATAAAGAATCAACCCGTAAAGCGTTTTGTGTGATCTGACGTCTCAAATGTTGACTTGGATAGCCCGGGATAAACTCCCTCAAATTCGTGAAAGCAATCAACATGATGGTCAATGTTATCAAGACAACGGCCAAGGTACTTAATGCCGTGAGAACGTGCAACGGAGAAAGGCGAAAGTGCATAACCTCCTCGTAAGTGGACTCGTTAAATATCGTCAGCTTATAACGATTCCTCAGTTTATTCCAATATTTTCGTTTTTTACTGCTCATCCCATTATTTTTAGCCTCCAAAAATAGTATAAAAATCCAACTTTCCCAGCCGGAGGATTCATAAACTTTATCGTAACAATGGAAAAAACATAGGGTAGCGGTAAAAATCAACTCGTGGTTTTGATCATCTCCGGGTATTGATAAATCCGTAAATTAAAGTAAGGAATCACGGCTAACAGATGATCGAATATGTCGGATTGTACTTTTTCGTACGCCACCCATTCCTGTTTTCGGGAAAAACAATATATTTCCAAAGGAATACCTGTCGCTGTCGGTTGTAATTGCCGGACCATGTAGGTCATATTCATATTTAAATCCGGGTTGGTTTCCAGTTTTCGTA
>ERZ1673736.3625-NODE-3625-length-14099-cov-14.078396_pt1 | contig 14099 bp, 9 predicted proteins | sample MGYA00580212_ERZ1673736 | MGnify/ENA primary metagenome ERZ1673736 (study PRJEB41218, sample SAMN15661752) | gut metagenome | host: Homo sapiens | place: Canada: London | collected 2015-08-20/2019-03-30 | study: EMG produced TPA metagenomics assembly of...
CGGGGAGGGAGATGGCGTACGTTTCATTCGCTTTAGGGCTGCAATCCGTTTGTTTATGTTTTTTCTTCGTCGTTGCGCTTCCGGGCGGTGTTGTCGCCGCCTTTGGCGTCGTTTACAAGCCTGACCCGGGCAAATTCAGCCATCTAATTCGCGGCGTTCCGCCGCGTATCCAATTCTAACCCTCCCCTAAATCCCCTCCTCGGAGGGGGCTTGTCGCAGCGCGACCGGGATTTCAGCCGGGATTTAACCGGGTTGCAGGTTATTTTTAATTCTTAATTTTTCATTTTTAATTGCGTGCAATTTGCGCTCCGATCCACATGCCCAGTGCGGCGAAGGCGATGCAGACCGCGACGCTCAACGCAATGTAGGCCGTCGCAGGTCCGTAGTCTCCGGCACGCAGCAACCGCACGGCATCGGCCGAAAAGGTCGAAAAGGTGGTGAATCCTCCGCAGAATCCTGCGATGAGCAACCATCCTGCCGCAGCCGAATTCGTGGTCTCCAGCAGAATGCCGATCAGCAGCGATCCCGCGGCGTTGACCGTGAACGTTCCGGCCGGAAAACCCAGCAGCGTGTGCCCTCCGAGCAGCCAGACGGAGAGCATATAGCGGACGATGCTTCCGGCGGCGCCTCCCAGGCCCACGGCGAAAAGTTCACGAATCATAATTTAAATATATGTATTATTTTACGGATGTGCAAATTTAAGCAAAAAATGATTACGAATCGTTCAATTATTTGCCGAAATAAGTGGAATTTTTGTCACATATGGCGTCGGGGTCTTTTGGCGCCGGCCGTCCGGGCCATGCGGCGGCGTCTCCCTTCCGCGAGGGGCGTCGGGGGATGCATCGGTGCGCGGCGACTTCGCTTCTCCCGTGCGGGGCGGAGTCGGGAACGCGGCGGGATGCCGCGAAAACGGCGGGCGGCGGCGTGACCGTCATGGCTCTCTGGTCTGTCCGTTGCCTGAAATCACGTATTTGTAGGTCGTGAGTTCGGGCAGCCCCATCGGGCCGCGGGCGTGGAGTTTCTGGGTCGAAATGCCGACCTCGGCGCCGAACCCGAACTGGCCGCCGTCGGTGAAGGCCGTCGAGACGTTGACGTAGACGCACGCCGCATCGACCCGCCGGGTGAACTCCCGGGCCGTCCCGGCGTTTTCGGTGACGATGGCTTCGCTGTGGCGCGAGGAGTAGCGGGCGATGTGCGCCAGAGCTTCGTCGAGGGAGCCGACGGTCCGCACGGCCAGCTTGTAGTCGAGGAATTCGGTCCCGAAGTGCTCCTCCGCGGCGGGGCGGAGCAGGCACGCGGGGTAGCGGCCTTCGAGTGCGGCGTACGCCTCCGCGTCGGCGTAGACCGTGACGCGTTCGGCGGCCATCGGGTCGCACAGTTCCGCGAGGTCCCGGAGCCGTTCGCGGTGGACGATGAGGCAGTCGAGGGCGTTGCAGACGCTGACGCGCCGCGTCTTGGCGTTGCAGACCACGGCGCGGCCTTTCGTCAGATCGCCGTCGAGGTCGAAGTAGGTGTGGACGATGCCCGCCCCGGTCTCGATCACGGGTATGCGGGCGTTTTCGCGCACGAAGCGGATCAGTCCCGCGCCGCCGCGCGGGATCACTACGTCGACGTAACCCACGGCGTTCAGCAGCGCTCCGGCAGCCTCGTGGCCCGCGGGCAGCAGGGTGAAGGCCGCCGGGTCGACGCCTTCGCTGCGGAGCGCCTCGCGGAGCAGGGCGGCGATGGCTTCGTTGGAGCGGCGGGCGTCGCTGCCGCCCTTCAGCACGCAGGCGTTGCCCGTCTTCATCGAGAGCGAGAAAATGTCGGCCGTGACGTTGGGGCGCGCCTCGCAGATCATGCCCACCACGCCGAACGGTACGCGGACCTTGCGGAGGGTCATGCCGTTGGGACGGGTCCATTCGGCGATCGTTTCGCCCTGCGGCGAGGGCAGTCCGGCGACGGATTCCATGTCGGCGGCGATCGAGGCGATGCGTTCCGCCGTCAGCCGCAGGCGGTCGCGCATGGGTGAATCGGCGTCCATCGCCTCCAGGTCGAGGGCGTTGGCCGCGAGCACTTTTCCGGCGTTTTCCCGCAGCAGGGCGGCGGCTTTCACGACGGTGCGGCTCAATCGCCCGGCGTCGACAAGGGCCAGTTCGTTGCCGGCGCGCCGGGCGGCGGCGAAGATCGTATCGTATTCCATTTTTATTCCAGATATAGGTAATCGCAGTGAATCAGTGGTTTGAGACCTTTGCGGCCGAGGTTGCGGCGGGCCGTCGCGCTGTCGCACGAGATGCGGCCCACGCCCAGTGGGGCGCCTTCGGGCGAGAGGATGCGTACGATGTCGTCGCGCTCGAAATCCCCTTCGACGGCCGTGACGCCCACGGCGAGGATGCTCGCGGCCTTGCTCTGCGAGACGGCCGCGGCGGCCCCGGCGTCGAGGTGCAGGGCGCCCTTGGCGAAGCCTTCGCTGCTGGCGATCCACTTCTTGACCCCCGAAGCCGGTCGGGGAGCCGCTTCGAAACGCGTGCATACGACGTCGCGGTCCGTGAGGATCAGATCCGTCAGGATATTGTCGCGGCGGCCGTTGGCGATCACGACCTCGATGCCCTCGCCCGCCGCGCGCGACGAAATGCGGCTCTTGGTCGTCATGCCTCCGCGGCCGCGCGAGGAACGCGCCGTGTCGATATACTGCGAGAGGTCGCGGCCCGGGGCGACGCGGCGGATGACCTGCGAGGCGGGGTCCGAAGGCGAACCGTCGTAAATGCCGTCGATATTGCTCAAGATGACGAGCGCCTCGGCTCCCATCATCGCCGCCACGAGACCCGAAAGTTCGTCGTTGTCGGTGAACATCAGCTCCGTGACCGAGATCGTGTCGTTCTCGTTGACGATCGGGACGACGCCCGCCGCGAGCATCGCCTCCATGCAGTTGCGCTGGTTGAGGTACTGCCGCCGCGTGGAGAGGCTCTCCTTGGTGGTGAGCACCTGCCCGCAGACGATGCCGTATTCGTTGAAGAGGTCGTAGTAGCGGTTCAGCAGTTTCACCTGCCCGACGGCCGAGAAGAGCTGGCGGGCCGAAACGGTGTCGATGCGTCCGACGCGGGTTTCGAGCAGGCTGCGGCCCGAGGCCACGGCGCCCGACGAGACGAGGATGAACTCCGTGCCGGCCCGGTGCAGGCGCGCCAACTGGTCCACGAGCGCCGAGATGCGCGTGGTGTCGGGCCGTCCGTCCTCGCGGGTGAGCACATTGCTGCCGATCTTGACGACGATGCGGCGGTATTTTTTCGATTCACAATTCATAATTCACAATTCAAAATCGCTTCGTCCGGACAAACGGATTCGGTCGCCTGTCCTCCCCCTCTCCCGTCATTGCGAGGAGCGTGGCGACGCGGCAATCCGATCAAAGGTCGTAACCTCACAACGCGTTCGGCGGATTCCCACGTCGGTCCTTCGGCTCTTCCCGGAATGACAATCCAATTTTCACCTTTCGTTTCAGGGTTCATATTTATATCCCACGCCCTTGACCGTGACGATGCGTTCGTCGCCGATCTTCTGGCGCAGCTTGCGGATGTGCACGTCGATCGTGCGGTCGCCCACGACGACCTCCGTGCCCCAGATCTTGGCGTAAATCTCCTCGCGGGGAATCAGCTTCCCGGGCGACGAGTGGAGCAGGTCCAGCAGCGCGAACTCCTTGCGCGGGAGGGTGATTTCCTGTCCGTCGCGGATCACCGTGTAACGCTCGCGGTCGACCGTGAGCCCCGGGGCCGGGGCCTTCTCGGGAGGTCTGTCGGCGTCGATGCGCTTGAGGATCGCCTGCACGCGGCTTACCAGCAGCTTCATCTTGATAGGCTTGGTCAGGTAGTCGTCGGCTCCCACGTCGAACCCTGCCAGCTGCTGCCCCTCCTCGCCCAGCGCCGAGAGGAAAACCACCATCGTGTCCTTCAGCACGGGGTTTCGGCGGATCGCGCGGCAGGTCTGCGCCCCGTCCATCACCGGCATCATCATGTCCAGCAGGATCAGGTGCGGACGGCATTCGGCGGCCACTTTCAGCGCCTCGGCGCCGTTTTCGGCCGTGAAGACTTCGTAACCCTCGCGTACGAGGTTGTAACGGACGAATTCGAGGATGTCTACCTCGTCGTCGACCAGCAGGATACGGTGACTCATGGTGTCGGTTTTCGGTCAGGCGGCCCGCGAGGGGCCGTGTGTGCGTAACTTTTTGCGAAGATAATGATTTTCCGGCGAATATTCAATAAATTGTCGTACCTTTGGCCTTTCAACTATTCATATATGATCAACGAAGCTGATTTCAGCGCTTTAGGCCTCAGCGAGGAGATGCTCGCGGCCGTCCAGGCAAAAGGGTTCGAAACACCCACCTCCATCCAACGACTTACGATTCCCCGTCTGCTCTCGGGAGAGAACGACATCATCGCGCAATCCCAGACCGGCACGGGTAAAACGGCGGCTTTCGGGCTGCCGATACTCCAGCAGATCGAGCCTTCGAAAGAGGGCGTGCAGTCCATCATCCTCGTCCCGACGCGCGAGCTGGCCGTGCAGGCCGCCGAGGAACTTTTGAGTTACAACCGCGAGCGGCGGCTCTCGATCACGGCCATCTACGGAGGGGCCGCGATGAGCGAGCAGCTGCGCCGCCTGTCGCGGGGCGTCGACATCGTCGTCGGCACGCCGGGGCGCGTGCTGGACCACATCCGCCGCGGTACGCTCAAATTGGACAAGGTCCGTTTCCTGGTCCTGGACGAAGCCGATGAAATGCTCAACATGGGCTTCGTGGAGGATGTCGAGGAGATCATGGGCCATACGGGCGAAGACCGCCGCGTGCTGCTCTTTTCGGCCACGATGCCCGAGCGGATCATCCGTCTTTCGGAGGCTTACATGCGCAATACGGAGGTGCTGCGCGTGGAGTCGCAGCACCTGACGGCCGACCTCACGAACCAGATCTATTTCGAGGTGCGCGAAGCCGACAAGTTCGACGCCATGACGCGCATCATCGACATCGAACCGGACTTTTACGGCATCGTCTTCTGCCGCACGAAGATCGGCGTGGACGAGGTGGCGACGCGTCTGGTGGCCCAGGGCTATTCGGCCGAGGGGCTGCACGGCGACGTGTCGCAGGCCCAGCGCGAGAAGATTCTCCGCAAGTTCCGCGACAAGGCGGTCAACATCCTGGTGGCGACCGACGTGGCTGCGCGGGGTATCGACGTGTCGAACCTCTCGCACGTGATCAACTATTCGCTGCCGCAGGATTCGGAGAGCTACGTCCACCGCATCGGCCGTACGGGCCGCGCCGGCAACCAGGGTACGGCCATCACCTTCATTTCGGGCGCCGAACTGCGCCGTTTCAACTGGATGATGCGCGACATTAAGGCCGACATCAAGCGGGAGACGCTGCCTTCGCCGCAGGACATCGTGGCGATGAAGCGCGCCAAGATCAAGGACGATTTGCAGGAGATCGTGGCCAATGAGAGCTACGGCGACTACGCCGACATCGCGGCCGAACTGCTCGAAAGCTATGCGCCCGACGTGGCGCTGGGGGCCTTGCTGCGGCTGGCTTTCCGCAGTGAACTGGATCAGAGCAATTATCCCGAAATCCGTTCGTTCTCGGTCGACCGCAAGGGCAAGGCGCGGCTGTTCCTGGCACTCGGAGGCCGCGACGGCTACACGGCCCGCCGGATCGTGGAGATGCTCAAGCGCAAGTGCGGACTGCGGGACAAGAATATCGACGACGTGCGTGTCTTCGAGAACTATTCGCTGGTGAGCGTGCCGTTCAGCGACGCCGAGGCGGTCGTGGGGCAGCTCAACGCCTCGGGAGGCCGTCGCCGCATCGCCAAGATCGACGGTTCCGATGCGGAGAACGGCGGCGGAAAGCGGCGCCGGCCGGCTACGGAGGGTCGCAACGGCGGCGAAGGCGCGTCCGGAAGCGAATCGGCCGGAGAGCCTCGTTCCGAGACGCGGGGCCGCAGGAAGGCCGGGCAGCCCGAGGGCGCGGAGGAGTTCCGCTCCGAAAGGCGGCCGCGCAGGGAAACCGCGGAAACGGCGGACGACGCCGGGGAGCGGCGTTCCGTGACGCGGAGCCGGAAAAAGGCCGAGAACGACTGGAACGCGTCTCCGGCAGGCGGCAACGACGGGTTCGACTGGGAGGCTTTCCAGCGTTACGACGATGCCGCGGCATGGGAGAAGCCCAAGCGCGGCGGCGGGACCAGGAGCGTCCGCCGCAGCGGCCGTCCCGTCACCACGGGCCGTCAGGCTGCGCCCAAACGCATTGCCGCAAAGGGCCGCAAGCGCTGACGAAGGGCCGGAACAGACCGGAAAATTGCGCCGCCGTGCCGGGATGCAGCGATTTCGCGCTTCCGCAGGGCGGCGTTGTTGCATGTTTTGACGAAATCTTTTCGGCGTTCCGCATAAAATGGTTATATTTGCGAGATTTATATGCTCCCGCACATGCGGGAACCAAAAACGTGTACTGAAATGGCTACTGAAAAACCGACACTTCCTGCTCCCGAGGAGCAAGTCAGCCCTGCGGCTGAAGATGCGCAAGCGAATCCTGCCGTGACTGTCCGAGTCCCTGAACCCGAAATGCCCGCCGCAGGACCGGCTGCGGAGGCGTCCGCCGCTGCGGAAGAACCCGTTGCGGAGGTTGCGGACGCGCCCGCGGAATCCGCCGTGACGGAGACGCCCGCCGCAGAAACGCCTGCGGAGGAGGCCGCTGCGGAGCGGATTTCCGGCGAGGAGGCTGCGCCGCGCGCCAAACGTGCCCGGATCAAGCCTGCCGCCGGGCAGGAGGTTGCGGAATCGGAGGAGGACGCGTCCCGGGACGTGCAGGTGGACTTTGCCGATGAGGAGGCTGCGCTCGCGGCGCAGAATGCCGGGCTGGAGATCGAGGGCGCGACGCCCGAGGAGGAGGCCGCGGAGGAACTCGCCGCGCAGAAGCCCGAGGAGGACAAGTTCGCCGGAAAAGGCAAGGAGGAGTTGGTGGCCCTGTTCGCCCGGATGCTCGAAGAGCAGCCCGTGCAGTCGATCCGCCGGGATGTGGAGGCGTTGAAGATCGCCTTTTACCGCATCCGCCGCGCCGAGGTCGAGGCCGCACGCCGCCGCTTCGTCGAGGAGGGCGGCGCCGAGGAGGATTTCGCTCCTTCGGTGGACGGCGCCGAAATCCAGCTCAAGGAGCAGTTCAAGGAGTACCGCCGTCGCCGCGACGCGTTCATCGCCAACCTCGAAGCCGAGAAGGAGGCGAATCTCAAGGTCAAGCAGGCGATCATCGAGGAGCTGAAGGAGCTGGTCAATTCGGACGAGACGCTCAACCATACGTTCAACAAGTTCCGCGAGTTGCAGCAGCGCTGGAAGGATACCGGCATCGTGCCGCAGCAGCATGTCAAGGATTTGTGGGAGACCTACAACCTGCACGTCGAGAATTTTTACAGCTTCATCAAGATCAACAAGGAGCTGCGTGACCTCGATCTGAAGAAGAACTACGAACAGAAGGTAGCCCTCTGCGAGCAGGCCGAGGCGCTGGTGCTGGAGCCTTCCGTCGTCGAGGCGTTCCACAAGCTGCAAAAACTCCATGACGAGTGGCGCGAGACGGGTCCCGTCGCCAATGAGTACAAGGAGGCGCTCTGGGAGCGTTTCAAAGCCGCGTCGAGCCGTATCAACAAACAGCATCAGGAGCATTTCGAAACGCTGAAGGGCGAGCAGGTGAAGAACCTCGAACTCAAGACCGGGCTGTGCGTCGCCACGGAGGAACTTTCGTCCCAGCCGCTCACCACCCGCAAGGAGTGGAACCGCGCGAGCGACCGTCTGCTGGAGATTCAGAAGACCTGGAAGACCATCGGTTTCGCGCCGAAGAAAGATAACAACCGCATCTACGAACGTTTCCGCACGGCGTGCGACCGTTTCTTCGAGGCCAAGCGGCAGTTCTATGCCGGAATGAAGACCGAGATGGAGCACAACCTTCAATTGAAGATTGAGATCTGCGAGGCCGCCGAGTCGCTGATGAACAGCGAGGAGTGGAAGAAGGCCACCGACGAGCTGATCGCCCTGCAGGCCCGCTGGAAGGAGATCGGTGCCGTGTCGCGCCGCCATTCGGATGCGATCTGGAAGCGTTTCCGTGCCGCATGCGACAAGTTCTTCGAGCGCAAGGCTTCGCATTTTGCCAGTGTGGACGGCGAGCACGAGGAGAACCTCCGGCAGAAACTCGCCTTGCTCGATGAGATGGCCGCGGCCGACGTCAAGGCCGGCGGATACGACGTGATCCGCGAGTTCCAGCGCCGCTGGGGCGAGATCGGGTTCGTGCCCATCAAGCAGAAGGATGCCGTCCAGAAGAAATACAAGGCCGCCGTCGATGCGCTGTTCAACACGCTGCGCGGTTCGGAGCGCGACCGTTCGATGAACCGTTTCCGCGAGAAGGTCTCGACGCTCAAATCGGCGGGCAGCAACCGCCTGCGTTCGGAGCGCGAGCGCCTTTACAATAAGGTGCGCCAGCTCGAACAGGAGATCGGCCTGCTGGAGAACAACATCGGTTTCTTCGCCAAGTCGAAGAACGCCGAGGCGCTCGTCGCCGATGTGAAGGCCAAGATCGACCGCGCCCGCGAAGAGATGGCCGCCGCGATCGAGAAGGTGAAGCTCATCGACCGCCAGGCACAGGAGGAGAACCAGGAGCACAACGAAAATAAATAGATATAGTTAGTAATGAAACTTTCCAAACCCAAGTACATATTTGTTACGGGCGGTGTCGCATCGTCGCTCGGCAAGGGTATTATTTCGGCCTCGATCGCCCGCCTGCTGCAGGCCCGAGGCTATTCGGTGACCATCCAGAAACTCGACCCCTACATCAACGTCGACCCCGGCACGCTGAACCCCTATGAACACGGCGAATGCTATGTGACCGAGGACGGCGCCGAGACCGACCTCGACCTGGGGCACTACGAGCGTTTCACGAACCAGCCCACGTCGAAGGCCAACAACGTCACGACGGGAAAGATCTACAAGAGCGTGATCGAGAAGGAGCGCAAGGGCGAGTACCTGGGCAAGACCGTGCAGGTCATCCCCCATATCACCGACGAGATCAAGCGCCGTATCCAGATGCTGGCGCAGAAGAAAGTTTACGACGTGATCATCACCGAGATCGGCGGTACGGTGGGTGACATCGAGTCGCTGCCGTTCATCGAATCGGTACGCCAGCTGCGCTATTCGCTGGGCTACAAGAGCACGGCCCTCGTGCACCTGACGCTGATCCCCTATATGGCCGCTTCGGGCGAGCTGAAGACCAAGCCCACGCAGCATTCGGTCAAGGCCCTGCTCGAAAACGGGTTGCAGCCCGACATCCTCGTGCTGCGCACGGAGCATCCGCTGTCGACCAACCTGCGCCGCAAGGTGGCGTTGTTCTGCAATGTCGACGCCAACGCCGTGATGGAGTCGATCGACGTGCCGACGATCTACGAAGTGCCGCTGAAAATGCACGAACAGCATTTGGACGAGGTCGTGCTGGACAAACTGAACCTGACGGCCGACAAAGAGCCGGACATGGCCGCGTGGAGCGCATTCGTCGAGAAGGTGAAACACCCCTCGAAGAAGATCGAGATCGCGCTGGTCGGCAAGTACACCGAACTGCCCGACGCCTACAAGTCGATCTGCGAATCGTTCATCCACGCCGGGGCGGTCAACGACTGCAAGGTCAAGCTGCGCTATGTCAATTCGGAGAAGATCACCCGCGAGAGCGCAGCTGCGCAGCTGGGCAAGATGTCCGGCATTCTGGTGGCTCCGGGCTTCGGCAACCGCGGCATCGAGGGGAAGATCGAGGCCGTGCGCTTCGCCCGCGAGAACAACATCCCGTTCCTGGGCATCTGTCTGGGCATGCAGTGCGCCGTGATCGAGTTCGCGCGCCACGTGCTGAATCTCGCCGATGCCAATTCGAGCGAGATGGAGCAGACGCCGCATCCGGTGATCGACCTGATGGAGGAGCAGAAGGGCGTTACGGCCAAAGGCGGCACGATGCGTCTGGGCGCCTATCCCTGTGCGCTGAAGAAAGGCTCGAAAGTCGCTGCCGCCTACGGCAAACTCAACATTTCGGAGCGTCACCGCCACCGTTACGAGTTCAACAACGACTATCTGGAGCAGTTCGAGGCGGCCGGCATGAAGGCCGTGGGCGTGAATCCCGACACGAATCTGGTGGAGGTCGTCGAGATCGAGAACCATCCCTGGTTCGTCGGTACGCAGTACCATCCCGAATACAAGAGCACCGTATTGAGCCCCTCGCCGCTGTTCGTGGCCTTTGTGAAGGCCGCGCTGGCGTATGCGGAGAAGAAGTAATCACCCTCTGAAAAGATAAAAAGGAAGACAGTTTAATGGATAAAAAATCAATCATAGGCATTGCCGTCGTAGCGGTTCTTTTTCTGGGATTCGCCTATTTCAACAGCCAGCAGCAGAAAGAGTATCTGGAACAGAAAGCCGCATACGAGGCCTATGTCGATTCGGTGGCCGCAGCCGCGCGTGCGGCGGCTCCCGTGGCCGATTCGCTGGCGTCGGGTAACGGCGTGCAGGCCGAAGTGGCGGCCGCAGAGGCTGCGGCAGCGGTACGCGAGCGTCAGGTGGAGACGCTGGGCGAGTCGCTGACGGCGGCCCGCGAGGCGGAGGCCGAAGAATTCATCGTGGAGAACGACGTGATGGCGGTGCTCTTCTCCACCCGCGGCGGCCAGATCAAGGGCGTCACGCTGAAGGATTACACCCAATACGGTCCGCGCGGAAAACGCGACCGGAAAATCGAGATGATGGACCCCGCCACGGCGCGTTTCGGGCTTTCGTTCTATCTGAAGAACGGGCTGAAGAACGTGCCGGTCAACACGCTGGATTACGTGTTCACGGCCCAGCCCGTAGTCGGGGAGGTGGACGGAGCCAAGAGCGTCGTGATGCGTCTTCCGGTGGCGGAGGGGGCCTATCTGGAGTACCGTTACCTTATATATGATACGGAGGCTCCCGAGCGCGACTACCTCGTCGACTTCGACGTGCGGCTGGTGAATATGGCTCCGGAAATGGCCAACCAGACGCAGATTCAGATCGACTGGGCGAACACCACCTTCCAGAACGAGAAGGGTTTCCAGAACGAGAACATGTACACCACGCTCTCGTACCGTTTCCCCGACGAGACCTCGATCGAGGAGCTGGGCATGAGCGAAGGCGCAAAGTCGAAGAATATCTCGACGCAGGTCAACTGGGTGGCTTTCAAGCAGCAGTTCTTCTCGTCGGTGTTCATCGCCCCGGACAACGTGTCCTACGCCAACCTCGCCTTCGACACGGCGGCTCCCGAGTCGTCGTTGCTCAAGACCTTCACGGCGCAGATGGGCGTGCCCTATACGCCGCAGACCGAAGGGTATGACTTCGCATTCTATTTCGGCCCCAACAAGTACTCGATCCTCAAGAAGATCGGGGAGCCGGGCGGTGCGGATATTTATCTGGAGCGTCTCGTGCCGCTGGGCTGGGGCATCTTCGGATGGGTCAACCGCTGGTGCGTGATTCCGGTCTTCGACTTCCTGCGCAACTACATCGGCAGTTTCGGCATCATCATCTTCATCCTGGTGCTTCTGGTGAAGCTGGTGATCTCGCCGCTGACCTACAAGAGTTACGTTTCGATGGCCAAGATGCGTCTGGTCAAACCCCAGATCGACGAACTGGCGAAGAAGTATCCCAAGCCGGAGGACGCCATGAAAAAGCAGCAGGCGACGATGGAGCTTTATAAAAAGGCGGGCATCAACCCCATGGGCGGCTGTATTCCGATGCTGATTCAGATGCCGATCCTGATCGCCATGTTCCGCTTCTTCCCCGCGTCGATCGAGCTGCGCGAGCAGCCCTTCCTGTGGGCCGACGACCTCTCGTCGTACGACAGCATCGTGAACCTGCCGTTCTCGATTCCCTTCTACGGCGATCATGTTTCGCTGTTCGCCCTGCTGATGGCGGTGTCGCTGTTCGGATACTCCTGGTTCAACTACCAGCAGACGGCGTCGTCGCAGCCCCAGATGGCCGGCATGAAGTTTATGATGGTCTACATGATGCCGATTATGATGCTCTTCTGGTTCAACAGCTATTCGAGCGGCCTTTGCTACTACTACCTGCTGTCGAATATCTTCACCATCGGGCAGACGCTCGTCATCCGGCGCATGGTCGACGACAACAAGATCCACGCGATCATGCAGGCGAACGCCGCGAAGAAGTCGAAAGGCAAGAAATCGAAATTCCAGCAGCGCTACGAGGAGCTGATGCGTCAGCAGGAGGCCCAGCAGCGCGCGAAGAGAAAATAGGCGGAACTCCGCTTTGAACACGGGCCGGAGCGGATTCCACATCGGGAACGCTCCGGCCCTGTTTTTGCCGGAGGCCGCATAAAACGATACCGTTATGAAACGAATTTTGATGCTGGCGTCGCTGCTGGCGGCCGGAATGCCGCTCGGGGCGCAGAATTTGGGGTCGGAGTACCGGCTGAAACGTGTGATTCCCGTCGAGGGACGGCAGGGTGTCGCCGCCGATTCGAATTTTTACTATGTGTCGGGCAGCACGGCGCTCTATAAATACGACAAGCAGGGGCGGCTGGCGGCCAAAAACGAGCGGCCGTTCGAGGGGCTGCCGCTGGCTGCCAACCACATCGGCGACATCGACGTGTGGGACGGGGAGATTTACGCCGGGATCGAAACCTTCGACGACGGCCGCGGGGAGAATATCCAGGTGGCGGTCTACGACGCCAACACGTTGAAATGGAAACGCTCGATCGACTGGGAACCCTCGTCGGGGCAGGTCGAGGTGTGCGGGCTGGCGGTGGACCGCGACGGCGACATGGTCTGGATGGCCGACTGGGTCGACGGACGCTACGTCTACGGCTACAATCGGAAAACGGGGCGGTATGTCCGCAAGGTCCACCTGCGTCCCGTACCCCAGTGGCAGCAGGGGATTTTCATGGTCGGCGGACGCATGCTGATCTCTGCGGACGACGGGGACGCCGACCTCGATGAGCCGGACAACCTCTACGTTGCGGATCTGCGCGACGGAAAATCGTATGCCACGGTGCTTCCGTTCCGCTTGATGGCCGATTTCCGCCGTCCGGGCGAAATCGAGGGGCTGGCCGTCGATCCTGCGACGGACGATCTGCTGGTGCTGGCCAACCGCGGGGCGCGGATCGTGCTGGGCATGCCGCGGGGCTTCTATCCGGGCTACGACGGCGAGGTGCACGAAGTCTACGTCTTCGAGAAGGTGAAATAAAGAAAGGTCCCGGATGTCCGGGACCTTTCTCATGGGAAGCGCGGTTATTTGCCGAATCCGTTCGAAACGAATGTCAGCGCGTCGGGCAGCACCGTCTGCCAGTAGCGCCAGGTGTGGCTGCCGTCGCGCATGCGGTATTGCAGGGGAATGTTGCGCTCGTGCATGAGCGTGTAGAAATCGACGTTGCATTTCCAGAGGAAATCGTCGTCGCCGCAGTCGACCCACCAGCGGACCGAGCGCACGCCGTCGAGCTGTTCGGCGGTCATTCCGCGCAGCAGGGCCACGGGCGAGTTGTCGGCGACGGACTGCTGGAAGGCGTTGTCGTAGCTGCGGCGGCCGGGGAACATGTCCAGCAGGCCGCTCATCGAACAGGCCGAGCCGAACAGTTCGGGGTGGTGCAGGGCGTAGACCGCCGTGCCGCCGCCGCCCATCGACAGCCCCGCAACGGCGCGGTGCGCCTTGTCGGAGGCGATGCGGTAGCGTTTTTCGACGGCGGGCATGAACTCTTCGAAGAAGAACCGTTCGTAGTCCCAGCCCGGAACGTCGAAATAGCCCATGTGTCTGCCCGTGCGTTTCGGGCCTTCGCCCGAGGCGTCGGGCATGACGACGATCATCGGTCGGGCCATGCCCGCGGCGATGGCTTCGTCGGCGATGCGGCGCAGGTCGCCTTTCTGTGTCCAGTCGGTGTGGCAGCCGCTGGCGCCGTGCAGCAGGTAGAGCACGGGGTAGGACTCCTGCGAGCGGTCGTAGCCGTCGGGCAGGTAGACCGTGCAGCTCTTTTCGGCCCCGAGGACCTCGCTCGGGAAGGTGTAGACTTCGGTGCGGCTCTGCGCTCCGGCCGTCAGGGCCGCGGTGAGCGCAAGCAGGGCGGT
>ERZ1673736.3640-NODE-3640-length-14049-cov-4.965843_pt1 | contig 14049 bp, 17 predicted proteins | sample MGYA00580212_ERZ1673736 | MGnify/ENA primary metagenome ERZ1673736 (study PRJEB41218, sample SAMN15661752) | gut metagenome | host: Homo sapiens | place: Canada: London | collected 2015-08-20/2019-03-30 | study: EMG produced TPA metagenomics assembly of...
CTTGCTGCGCCTACGGAGGGAGAGTTTTCATTATTTGGCAAAACAGGCAGGGATTCATATGAATATATGTCCCGTGTAGGAACGCTCATTGAAGAACCGGGGATTTATCCGAATATGTCTGCGGCAGAAAATCTCAGGCTGAAATGTCTGGCAGTGGGTGTACGGAAGAAAGGAACAGTTGATGAGCTTCTGAGAACAGTCGGACTCGCAGATGTCGGCAAAAAGAAGGTGAAGAAATTTTCCCTGGGCATGAAGCAGCGGCTGGGCATTGCGCTGGCGTTGGCTGGTAATCCGGATTTGGTTATTCTGGATGAACCGATTAATGGTTTGGATCCGCAGGGGATTGCGGAAATAAGAGAAACACTTTTGAGACTCAATAAGGAGAAAAATATTACCTTTATTATTTCCAGTCATATTCTGGAAGAGTTATCAAAGATTGCATCAAATTACGGCATGATTCATGACGGCGTGCTACTGCAGGAAATGACTCGTGAGGAACTGCTTTCAAAATGCAGTGAGCGTATTGAACTGAAAACAAATGATACCCGGAAAGCTTGTACGGTATTGGAAGGTATGGGGATTGAAAAATACAAGGTTGTTGATGCTGATACCATTCAAATTTTCGAGCGGCTGAATGATGGTGGTGATATTACCATGGCACTTGCCGGGAATGGAGTGAAGACAATGGGAATCACTGTAAAGAATGAAGCACTTGAAGATTATTATCTGAACTTAACGGGAGGTACTGCAAATGTTTAATTTATTAAAAATGGAAATACACCGTCTCATACATTCGATGTTTGCGTGGGTAATTCTTCTTTTTACTGTTGCTGCTGCAATCTTCAGTATTGTGATGACAAATCTTGATATTCAGGCATCAAAGGAGGAACCGCCGGTGGGGCTTGTGATTGAGGAACAAACGGATGAATCGCAGACAGGGCTGGAGGCCGGCATTTATGTAACAGGAAATGAGGAATGGGCAGATGGAAAAATTGAGCTTGGAGATTTAATCAGTGTAGAAATGCAAAGTGGGCTTATGGCAATCTTGTGCGTAATATTTGCCGCATTGTTTGCAAATGCTGATCAAAAGAATGGGTTTATCAAAAATATTGCAGGGCAGTTTCCGTGGCGGGGAAAGTTGATTTTGTCAAAGTTTATAGCAATTGCTGCCTGGATTTTTGTTTTGATGGCTGTTTTCTCTGTGGTAATTGTAACCGCAGGTCTGCTTTTTTGGAGTGATAAAGTATATCTGGCGTCTATGTTTCCTTTGGTGAAGCTTTTAAGCGTTCAATATTTGCTCCACTTAGGGCTTGCTGCGCTGACGATGTTTTTTACCGTACTTACGCGGAGTACAGCGTTCAGTATGGCCGCCGGTATTATGATATGTTCAGGCTTGACTGCCATCCCGTATTCCGGTGTAAATCAATTGATTTCGAATGTGAAGCCGCACTGGAATTTTGATATAAACAATTATGTGATGGAGAGCAATATAAGGATGATTGACGTGGCTTCCGCCCAGGAGGTCCTGGTGCGCGCTGCTGTTGTGGGAATAGTATTTGTCATCTTTTCTATTGTATTGGCGATGGTAACGATGAAGAAAAGAGATATTTGATAGGAGTCTGTTATGGCTGTATGGACGATAATTGCTGCAGTCGCAGCAATTGTTACAATTTTGATATTTATGGCTTATCGGCGACAGGTCAGAAAGACCTGCCGCCAGTTGGCGTTTCTGAAAGAGCACCAGACAAACCTTCGTCTTACCACGGACTTCCCGTTTAAGGAGTTAGGTGATTTGGCTGATGGTATCAACGATATTCTGGATTTATCCTCTGAAGTACAGAAGGCTTCCAGACAGAGTGAAGAAAGCCTGAAAGAAACGATCACAAATTTATCGCATGATATCCGAACACCATTGACTTCTATGGATGGTTATTTTCAGCTGCTTGCCCAGAGTAATTCTGAAGAAGAGCGGCAGCATTATATTGCTGTCATTCAAAGCCGTATAGCCAGTCTTAAGGATATGCTGGAGGAGCTTTTTACTTATACAAAACTTCAGAATGAAATCTATGAGCTGAAGATGGAGCCATTAGATTTTGGAAAATGTGTGTATAGTACAGTGTTTTCTTTTTATGATGAATTTCAGAAAAAAGGCATTGAACCCAGGATTGATTTTTGCGAAGGTTATTTATTGATGAATGGAAATTATGAGGCAGTTCGCAGGACGCTCCAGAACATTATTAAAAATGCTCTGGAACATGGATACACCCGGATTGAACTAGAACTGCTGAAGCAGGATGGAAACATTGTTTTTCGGTGTTTCAATGATGTCCAATACCCGGGTGAGATTGATATCGGCCAAATTTTTACCCGGTTTTATAAAGCAGATTCCGCCAGAACCCATGCATCTACAGGTCTTGGCCTCTCAATTGCAAAGGGGCTGACCGAGAGGATGAATGGCTCGATATCTGCAAAATTAGAGGGCTCTTTGTTTTCCATTGAAATTCAATTCATAGCAATATGATTTTTCCGTGTCATAATACATTTTTCATTCCGTGATAAGAGTATTTTCAGGCGAAACATCCGCCATTTGGTAAAGCTGCCGTTTTTCCCGAATGACGAGAACAACGGAAAGTATCAGCGCCAATGCGTCGCTGACAGGCTGCGCTGCAAAAATGCCGTTAATATCCCAAAACATTGGGAAAAGATAGATGAACGGTATTAAGAATAGAATTTGCCTTAAAAATGTAATTATGATTGAGGGGATTGGCTTTGCAATAGACTGAAAGAACGTCGTTACAAGCATTACAAATCCCAGGATCGGTGTAATACAAAAGTTTGTTCGCAGTCCGGTAACGCCAATTTCCAGCATTTTTTCAGAAGCGCCGAAAGTTAACAGGATTGCTTCCGGAAACAACATAACAATGAGCCAGATTATACAGGTAATACCAACTGAGAGGGCAGAGGCCTGATATAAGACCGCCATAACTCTTTTATAATTCCCTGCGCCGAAGTTATTGCCGACAATCGGTTGAATTCCCTGGCTGATACCGCTTGCAGGCATGATTACGAAAGTCATAATACTTGCAACCACAGCATACACGCTGATAGCGGTATCTCCGCCATATTTACCCAATTGACTGTTATAGACAAGACTGATTAGTCCCATAGCCATTTGTGCAATCCAAAAGGCAAAACCACAGGAAATAATTTTTTTGGAAAGTCCCCAATCAAAAGAAAAGGTTTCTTTTTTGATTCCTGCTTTTGTGTAACCTTTCAAAACAAGGAAGGCACCAAATAGAGCGGAAAGAATTTGCCCTATTACCGTTGCCCAGGCCGCTCCTGTAACGCCCCAGCCTAAAACGGCTACGAACACTGCGTCAAGGATAATATTTGTTATGGCACCGATGCTTGTGACACACATACCAAGAACAGGCCTTCCGGAAACACGTACATAATCACAAAAAACCTGTGTAAGTCCCTGAAACAGACAGCCTAGTGTAACAATTCGATAATATGCGAGCGCATACTCGTATGCCGTTTCTGTTACTCCGAATATTTTGAGGATAGGATTTGAAAAAATAAGCAAAAATACAGACAGAAAAACCTCAAAAACAACAACTAATAGCAACGCATTTCCAAAGGAACGGTTCATATTTTTCTGTTCGCCTTTTCCTGCAAATAAGCTGAACAGAGAAGAACCGCCGGCACTGCAGGTAAGCCCGAAAGCCATCATCATGTAGGAAAGAGGAAAGCAGATTGATAATCCGGCCAATGCGGAGGTGCCGTTAAAATTCCCCACAAAAATTCGGTCAACGATGTTATAGATTGCTGTAATCAAAAGCGAAATAGCTGCCGGAATAGAATACTTTAAAATCATAGGAAATAATTTTCCCGTTGAAAAATCATTTGTTTCATTCATTTGGTGTACCTCTCTTTCATTCCTTGTAAGTTAGTTTCCTAAGTATTTGTGCAAAAATAAGGGATAACGCATCTAAAATTTTCATTCAGACAGGTTATCCATCATTTTTTCAGTTACTCTAAAAAAGACCTGCAAATCCGTTTCCGAAATCCCCTTTATAAGCGTTTCCTCTAATGTTGTCAAATCTTCTATAACCTGCTGTTTATACAGCAAGGCTTTATCTGTTACAACAATCTTTTTCAATCGGTTGTCATAAGCTTCCGGTTCGCGGATGATAAGCCCGTTTTTTTCCATTTGCTTTAACAATTGCGTTGCGGTAGACGGACGTATACTGTATTCTTCTTCAATATCTTTTTGGTAGATATCTTCTGTTTGAGAAAGCAAAAAGCGAAGTGTTCTGCCTTGTGATCCGCTAAATTCCTTCCGTGAAGAAAGCATATCAAATTTTCTGCGCAGTTTGTTGGATAATTTGCTAATATATCTTGTCGCATTTTGGGTAAAGGAAATCATAAGGCCCTCCTTTCTTAGGTTCCTAAGCAATTCTAAGCCTAATTTTCTTATTTGTCAAGTGGTTATTATGATGGTGCAGGTGGATGAAATAACAATATAGAAAGAGTAGCGAATGTATGCGGGAAATCGCATTATTTGCTACTCTTTTATAGTGTTCTCCTGAAAATATAAGTATGATATCTTGCGCTTAACTTAAGATTTTTACCGCATTTACAAATTTTGCCACATCTTCCGGTGGTTCCAGCGCATACAGAAGTCCATAGGGAGAACTGTAATTCCAATTTACCGGAATAGTTACAAGTGCGGGATGGACGTCTTTCCAACATTCCAGAATTAAAAGGACATTCCCGGTTTCCGCGCAGCGGTTAAAAACAGAAATATCATAAAAATGCGGTGTGTCCTCAATCTGAATCGCAGGATGATTGTGGGTTAAATCTTCACGGATGCGGTCGTTCACTTCGGAATCTCCCTGCTTTACCATCATCAAGGTTTCGCCATACAGATCGGAAATTTCAAGTTGCTTTTTCTGTGCCAGTGGATGTTCTCTGGAGACTGCACACATTTTTCTGTATCTTCCCAAAGGCAGCATATTGCATTTGTCGAGCCAGAGCTTGGAATCACAGACGCCCAGAAGAAAATCAAATTTTTCTCCAAGCTGTGCGATTTCGGAAAGGATGCCTTCATGGTCATCCTCGAAAGGAACCAGATGCAGCTTGTAATTCGCAAATTCTTTATTGACGCGGTACCATAAATCCATAAAAGGTTTTGCCGGATTCAGCAGAGAAGTTCCGACACAGAAGGTAGTGTCGCAGACATTCATGGCCTGTCTTGCGTTTTCTATGGAACGCCTGGAATAGTCAAAGAGAAATTTGGCGTCCCGGTAAATCACATCGCCCGCAGGGGTTAAAAGGATTCCGCGGGGTGTTCTTTCTATCAATTTTAAGTTCAAATGCTTCTCCAAAGAATTAATCTGTTTCATCACGGCAGTGGCGGAGATAAACAGCTTTTCCGCTGCTTTTGAAAAGCTGCCGCAGTCTGCAACACAGACAAAAACCGTTAGCTGGCTGTTATACATACAGGTTACCTCACAAGATACTTTAAACTTTAAGTTAAAACTATGGTAACATACCGGAGATTCTCAGTCAAGAAAAAAGAGCTTATAATAGAGACAGAAGAAAAGAAAGGAGCTGGTGAGATGGCAGAGATTATTGTGTACTTCTCGCGCAAGGATGAAAATTATGTGAGCGGTACGATCAAAAAACTGGACATAGGCAATACAGAGGTTGCAGCGGGGTTCCTTCAAAAACTGACTGGTGCGGAATTGTTTAAGCTGGAGCCGATGCAGGAATATTCTAAAAATTATAATGAATGTATTGCACAGGCACAGGCCGATCAGCGGAGAGATGCAAGACCGGAACTGAAAACCTATCCGGAAAATCTGACACAGTACGATACCATATATCTGGGTTATCCCAACTATTGGGGGACAATGCCGATGGCGATGTTTACCTTCTTGGAGCATTTTGATTTTACAGGAAAGACGATTTTCCCATTCTGTACCCATGAGGGCAGCGGTATGGGAAACAGCGAGGCAGATATTAAGAGGCTGTGTCCGGGGGCGCAGATTGGAAAAGGACTTGCACTAAAGGGCGGAAGCGTGAACTATGCGCAGCCGGAAATCAAAGAGTGGTTAGAAGAAATAAGGAGGGAAAGAAATGGCAATTACAGAATTTGCAAAGAAGTATCATAACAAAATGTTCCCGGAGCGGCAATCCTCTTTGCAGGAGACTGACCCGGAATTTGTGGAGAGATTTGACAATTTTGCGTTTGATGAAGTAGTGCGTCAGGATGATCTGGATGATAAGACACGCTTTATGGCAATCCTGGCAGCGCTCATTGGATGCCAGGGAAGCGATGAATTTCGGGTTATGCTTCCAGCGGCGCTGAATTTTGGTGTTAAGCCGGAAGAAGTCAAGGAAATTGTCTATCAGGCGGTGGCTTATCTTGGAATCGGCAGAGCATTTCCTTTTTTGAAGATTACCAATGAAGTGTTTCAGAAACTGGGGATTGCACTGCCGCTTCCCCCGCAGGCCACTACGACAACGGAGAACCGCAGAGAGGCAGGAACGCAGGCGCAGGTAGATATTTTCGGGGAGAATATGCGGGATTTCTGGAAATCCGGCCCGGAAGAAAGCAGACATATCAACTGCTGGCTGGCGGATAACTGTTTTGGAGATTACTATACTCGGAAAGGGCTTGATTACAGGCAGAGAGAAATGATTACCTTTTGCTTTCTGGCAGCACAGGGCGGATGCGAGCCGCAGCTTACCAGCCATGCGGCGGCTAATATGAAGATTGGAAATGACAAATCCTACTTGATTAAAATTATTTCTCAATGCTTGCCGTATATCGGTTATCCCAGAAGTCTGAACGCTTTGCAGTGTGTGAACAATGCAATAAAAAATAAGTAAAAATAGGAGGTACAGTATAATGAAAGATGTCATGATCTTAACCGGAGCCGGACAGATTGGTATGGCGATTGCCAGAAGAATGGGCTACGGGATGAAAATTGTGGTTGGTGATAAGAAACTGGAAAACGCAGAGGTGATTTCCAAAACCATGAACGATGCGGGATTTGATACAGTCCCGGTGGAAATGGATTTATCTTCCCGTGAATCTATTCTGAACTTGATTGCGAAAGCACAAGAATATGGGGAAATATCCATGCTGGTTAATGCGGCAGGCGTTTCTCCCAGTCAGGCGCCGATTGAAGCGATTTTGAAAGTGGATCTGTACGGTACAGCGGTACTGCTTGAAGAAGTCGGAAAAGTGATTAAAAAAGGCGGCGTTGGCGTGACGATTTCCAGCCAGTCCGGGTGGCGTATGCCTGCGCTGACAGCCGAGGAAGATGAACTTCTGGCTACTACGCCAACGGAAGAATTGCTGAATCTTCCCCTGTTGCAGCCAGAAAACATCCGGGATACGCTGCACGCTTATCAGATGGCGAAACGCTGCAATGAGAAGCGGGTAATGGCAGAAGCTGTTAAGTGGGGCAAGCGGGGCGCCCGTATCAATGCTATTGCCCCCGGCATTATTGTGACGCCGCTGGCGATTGACGAATTTAACGGTCCACGCGGAGACTTCTATAAAAATATGTTTGCAAACTGCCCGGCGGGACGTCCGGGAACCGCAGATGAAGTGGCAAATGTGGCGGAGCTGTTAATGAGCGACAAGGGAGCCTTTATTACCGGTTCCACCTTCCTGATTGACGGCGGGGCAACGTCCAGCTATTTCTACGGCCCGTTAAAGCCGCAGGCGCAAAAAGAATAAGTTAGATGAAAGGATTCAGAAAATGAACAGACCTTATATTTTTTGTCATATGATGACTTCCCTGGACGGGAAAATCATGGGAAAATACATGGAAACGCCGGTCAGCTTTGCGCTGCAGAGCGCGAAGGTCAAGGACGGCGGAAGCGTATGGCTGCGTTATCTTGTGAAAGGAAAGGAATAAAAAATCATGGAAAAAATAACAAGTGTATTCCCTATGGGAGATAAGAACGAAGCGTTTGCAAAATATTTTATCGGGCAGAGCTATCTGAATATGCTCTCCACCGAGCAGGTAATGATTGGTAATGTGACCTTTGAGCCGGGCTGCCGCAATAACTGGCATATCCACCATGCAAAATCCGGCGGCGGGCAGATTCTGCTTGTCACCGCAGGTAAAGGTTACTATCAGGAATGGGGAAAGGAACCCCGCGAGCTGCATCCCGGCGATGTGGTAAATATTCCTGCGGAAGTGAAGCACTGGCATGGCGCAGCGCCGGATAGTTGGTTTGCGCATTTGGCTGTAGAGGTTCCGGCAGAGGGGGCTTCCAACGAATGGCTGGAGCCGGTCAGCGATGAAGAATACGGTAAGCTGTAATAAGGCTCCTTCGGATTGGAAAAAGCAGCAGCCATTTAGTCTGGCAGCGACGAAATTCATAGAGTGAAGAAAATGCTTTTTAGGCATAATCTATGCGTATAAACTAAGTATTTGATATAACCTGTATCCGTGTTTATAATGTAGGTGTAGAAAAAAAGTGCAGCGCACTTTCCTCTACACCTACATTTTTTACGCAAGCATCGATAAGAATGCTTTGAAATTTGCTTTCTATAGGTATAAGGAGGCGGAAATGACGTTAGCGGAAGTAACAAAACAGTTAGAAAAGTATGGGAATACAAAGGAGGATTTTTTTATGAGTTATCAGTTTTATGTACCCACCCGCACCTTATTCGGCGCTGGAAAATTAAATGAATTGCACACACAGACAATACCTGGAAAGAAGGCAATGGTCGTAATTTCAAATGGTAAATCCATGAAAGAAACCGGAACACTTTACCGGGTATTAAAGGAACTGACTTATGCAGGCGTGGAGACGGTGGTGTTTGACTATGTACAGGCAAATCCCCTTCGCTCTACCGTCATGGATGGTGCGGCTTACGCAAAGGAAAATAGATGCGACTTTATCGTTGCTTTGGGCGGTGGCAGTGTGATGGACGCATCGAAGGCCATGGCTGCCATGGCAACCAATGACGGCGATATTTGGGACTATATGAATGGCGGCACCGGCGGCGGGAAAACCCTCACAGAAAAAGCATTGCCGGTAATCTGTATTACAACGACAGCCGGAACTGGCTCCGAGGCGGATCAGTGGGGCGTGATTACCAATGATGAAACCAATGAAAAGATTGGCTTTGGCGGCTATGACTGCCTGTTCCCGGTATTGTCCATTGTTGACCCGGAGCTGATGGTTTCGGTTCCGCCGAAATTTACGGCATATCAGGGGTTTGATGCACTGTTTCACAGTACAGAGTGCTATATTTCCAAAGCGCATAACCGTATGGGGGATATGCTGGCCTTGACTGCTATTGAAAATATCGGAAGGTATCTTGTCCGGGCTGTAAAGGATGGAAACGATCTGGAAGCCCGCGAGGGCGTGGCCTTTGCCAATAACCTGTCCGGGCAGGTGATGACCGTGAGCTGCTGTACCAGTGAACACTCTATGGAACACGCCATGAGCGCCTACCATCAGGGGCTGCCTCATGGGGCAGGTCTGATTATGATTTCTACTGCATACTATCAGCATTTTGTGGACTGCCATGCCTGTGATGAACGGTTCGTTACCATGGCGAAGGCGCTTGGAAAGCAGGATGCAGACTGTGCGCAGGATTTTGTGGATATGCTGGTGCAGCTTCAGAAAGACTGCGGTGTGGCAGACCTTAGAATGTCCGACTTTGGGATTCAGGAGGATGAGTTTGAACGGCTGGCAGAAAATGCCCGTGAAACCATGGGAGGTCTGTTTACTGCTGACCCGAAAGAGTTATCTCATGAGGAATGTGTGGCAATTTATCAGAAGTCATTTAAATAAGAAATACCCTTCGGGTATATCAAAATGGCCGGAAAGTACGGCCGATGAATAAGGAAAGGCGGTTTTATTATGAACGAATTAGAACATGGAACCATTTTTGAAAAAGGCGTTCCGAACCCTTTTGGAGAATATTTTTCCGGCCAGTCTTATCTGGCGATGCTGACACAGTTAAATGGCGTGGGCGTTGCAAATGTGACCTTTGAACCTGCCTGCCGGAACAATTGGCACATCCATCACGGTGATAAAGGCGGCGGACAGATTTTGCTTGTCACCGGCGGGCGCGGCTGGTATCAGGAATGGGGCAAGGAGGCACAGGAGCTTCATGCGGGAGATGTGGTTGCCATTCCTGTGGGTATCAAGCACTGGCATGGGGCGGCAAAGGATAGTTGGTTTGCGCATATTGCAATAGAGATTCCTGGCGAGAATACTTCAAATGAGTGGCTGGAGCCGGTTTCAAAGGAAGAATACGGGAAGTTGAAGTAAAGGAGGCATTTCAGATGGCAAAGGTTACTGCGGGACGTGATGAATTAGGCGCTTTTGCCCCTAAATTTGCAGAATTGAACGATGATGTGCTGTTCGGTGAGGTTTGGTCGCGGGAGGATAAGCTGTCTGCCAGGGACAGAAGTGTGGTTACGGTAACGGCACTGATGGCAAGAAGTATGCACATGGCAGCCTCCTATTGGGGATTTGTGCTGATGAGCGTTCATTTAGGGATGCACTGGGGAATGATTGTGGGAATGTTCCGCAGGCTTTTGAAAGGCAGGAAATTCTTGTATAAAGGAAGGTGAAGCATGGACGAGCAAATGGAGTTGTTTTCAAATAAAGCATTAAAGGAGATGATTGTCCCACTTTTTTTAGAGCAGTTGTTGATTATGCTTGTGGGGCTGGCAGATACATTGGTGGTCAGCTATGCCGGAGAAGCAGCGGTTTCAGGTGTTTCTCTGGTAAACCAGTTCAATACGATTTTTATTTACCTGTTTACGGCGCTGGCATCTGGCGGAGCGGTGGTGATCAGCCAGTACATTGGCAGAAAGGCAATGGATGCCGCAGGGGAATCCGCAAGCCAGCTCCTGCTGTTCTCTGTGATTTTTTCCGCATTGGTTTCGGCACTTGTACTGATTGGGAATGAGGGAATGCTTCGTTTAATGTTTGGAAAAGTGGAAAGCGATGTGATGCAGGCATGTATTACCTATCTTAGAATTTCCGCTTATTCCTACCCGGCTTTGGCGGTTTATAATGCCGGCGCCGCGCTTTTTCGCAGCATGGGAAAAACCAGCGTGACTATGTACCTGTCAGTGGCGTCCAATATCATTAATGTCATTGGCAACTTGATCGGTGTGTTTGTGCTGCACGCAGGCGTTGCCGGTGTCGCCTGGCCTTCCCTGATTGCCCGGACATTTTCGGCTGGGGTCATCACAGTGCTTTGCTTCCGCAGGAAAAACGATGTATTCTATGCCGAAAAGTGGATTTTTCAGTGGAATGGGGAACTTATGCGAAATATTTTAAGGATTGCCATTCCCAATGGGCTGGAAAACGGCGTTTTCCAGTTGGTAAAGGTGGCTCTCAGCAGTATGGTGGCGCTTTTTGGTACTTATCAGATTGCCGCAAATGGCGTGGCGCAAAGTATCTGGTCTTTGGCTGCCCTGGCCGGTGTTGCTATGGGACCGGTGTTTATCACAGTCATTGGACAGTGTATGGGAAACCGGGATATACAGGCTGCGGAAGTCTACTTTCAGAAATTGACGAAGATCACGCTGGTGCTTTCATCGGTATGGAATCTTCTGATTTTTCTGCTGACTCCCTTATTTATGAGATTCTATGCGTTGGAGCCGGATACAAAGCAGCTTGTGATATGGCTGGTTCTAATCCACAATCTATTCAATGCCATTGCATATCCTTTTTCCGGGGCACTCAGTAATGGGTTGCGAGCTGCAGGTGATGTAAAGTTTACCATGTATGTTTCGGTCATATCCACCATAGCGGTGCGTTTATTGTTGTCCTGGCTTTTAGGGGTTATCCTGCAAATGGGCGTCATAGGAATTGCGATTGCAATGGTCAGTGACTGGATCATCCGGGCGATTATTTTCTTCTGGAGACAGAAGTCCGGAAAGTGGAAGACTTTTCAGGTAATATAATTGTGTGTAAAAATGATGGAGGTATATTATGAGCAAGAAAATTTTAGTGACGTATTTTTCAGCAAGCGGCGTAACTGCGAAAGTTGCTTGGAAACTGGCAGAGGTATGGGAAGAACAAATGATAAATTGAAACCAAGCTGTCCCGGTGCAATACTGTTAAAAGGAAAACTGTTGAACGGAGAGGTGTCAGAAGGTACTATAAAGAGATGGTTGAAAGATTTAAATCTGTAAACCGATGCCATGTGTTGGAGGCAGTCCGAAAAGACGAAACGGTAAAGTTGCTTTTTGGAAGGCGAGGTGTTATACTAAAAAAAACACTTTAATAAAGTATAGGCGGTATAACATGGAAGGAAAGCAGACAACAAACATAGAGGTAAAGAAAAAAAACAGGAATCGCGTTTTCCGATATATCTGCAAGCATGGAACGGTTTCGAATCCGGATATTTCATATGATATGAAGATGAGCCTTCCCACTGTAACGCAGATTACAAAGGAACTGATTGAGAAAGGATTCATTGAAGAAACTGGGGAATTGCAGTCCACAGGAGGAAGGCGCGCAAAGGCGCTGTCGGTTGCGGTTAATGTAAAGCAGGCGGTTGGGTTGGATATTACAAAAAACCATATTGGTTTTGTGCTTACCAACCTTACCGGTGAGATTTTAAAATATGTGCGGATTTTTCTTCCCTATGCTCATGAGGATGCTTATTATCGTAGGGTGAATGATGAACTGGAATCTTTTTTGGAAGAAAGTAACATTGACCGCAAGAGGATTTTGGGTATAGGAATTTCTTTTCCTGGAATTATTGATTTGGACAGACGATTGATCACATATTCGCATATCCTTGGTGTAAAAATGATATCTTTTGATTCTATAAGTGGCTTTTTCGGATACCCTTGCTGTTTCCTAAATGATGCAAATGCAGGAGCTTATGCGGAAGGAATCCATTCCGATGAACGGGAACGGTTTTTCTACTTGTCTTTAAGCAATACAGTTGGAGGAGCGATTTTTGATCATAATGGACTTGTACAAGGAAGTCATTTTCGATGTGGGGAAGTTGGGCATATGACCGTAATCCCGGATGGAAAGAATTGTTATTGTGGAAAAAAAGGTTGTCTGGATGCCTATTGCAGCGCGGCGATTTTGTCGGGTACGACAGAGGGAAAATTAGAAAAGTTTTTTGGATTGCTGGAAAAGAAAGATCAAAAAGCGGTAGAAATGTGGGATGTCTATACAGGCTATTTGGCTGTGGCATTGAATAATATCCATATGCTTCTTGACTGTGATATTATTCTGGGAGGATATGTGGGGAGCTATGCAGAACCTTATTTGTCGGATATATGGAATAAAGTATCGGAACGGAACACATTCACAGAAGATCAGCAATTTGTAACTAGCAGCAGATATAAGGTTGGGGCAGCGGCGCTTGGAGCGGCAGTGGAAGTAATTGAAGATTTCGTAAGACTAATATAAGGGAGATACGGTGTTTCAGAAGGAGATTTCAGAAATGAAGTCTCCTTTTTTTGATGCAGTTTTACTAAAACACAAGATGTGTTTTTAGATATAACGACGAAATAATGCTTGATTATTAGGAGTGTATTGACAGAATTGAAGAGCAGATGTAAAATAAAAAACATAATAAAACTGTTTAATAAAGTATAAATAAAAGTAAGAAAAAAAGGAGAGAAAACATATGGAAGGAAAAATGAAAGTTGCTGTAATGCTGGGAGTTGGAAAGATGGGGTTTGAGGAACGGGATATTCCAAAAGCGAAAGACGACGAGGTACTGGTAAAACTGGAATATGTAGGCATCTGCGGAAGCGACCTGCATTATTATGAAACAGGAGCTATCGGAGATTATGTGGTGAAGCCGCCCTTTGTACTGGGACATGAGCCGGGAGGTACGGTTGTTGAAGTCGGAAAGAATGTAAAACATCTGAAAGTTGGAGACAGAGTTGCACTGGAACCAGGAAAGACTTGCGGCCATTGTGAATTTTGCAAAACGGGGCGCTACAATCTGTGCCCGGATGTGGTGTTTTTTGCGACACCCCCAGTGGACGGTGTATTTCAGGAATATGT
>ERZ1673736.3643-NODE-3643-length-14044-cov-25.617128_pt1 | contig 14044 bp, 28 predicted proteins | sample MGYA00580212_ERZ1673736 | MGnify/ENA primary metagenome ERZ1673736 (study PRJEB41218, sample SAMN15661752) | gut metagenome | host: Homo sapiens | place: Canada: London | collected 2015-08-20/2019-03-30 | study: EMG produced TPA metagenomics assembly of...
ATGATACCGTTCCCAGCGGGCCGTGTCAAGGGCGGCTCCCGCTCACTCCAGCGCCCGCGCCTTGTAATATTAAATGTGAAAGAACAAACACCACGTCGAATGACGGGTGCAAGTTCTATCGCATTTATTTTTTTACCATAACAGAGCCGGAAATACAAGGGAGGAACCGACATGACGCACGTTTCTTTTGAAGAGTACGAGGCCGCGAAAGCGGAAATCATCGGTGGAGTTCATTACAAAGAAAAATCCACATTGGAGGGGAACGTAATCCGAAAGACCTACACGACGGAAGAGAACGGGACGTTCTACGAGGTGAACGACGGCGGGCGCATCGAGTTTTGGAGCGACAAGCACCCGGATAGCCGGATTTACGATGAAAGCGAGCGGGCGGACCTCCCGGAGAATGTGGGGGCAGTTCCAGGATATGGTGACTTGCTGGCCGAGAAAATCAGGGAAACGGCGGATTTCGCAAATCTGAAACCGTTTGAAAAATTCGTGCTGGATAACGGATATTTGTACGATTCGAGCGACGCGCTAAAAGATGGCTATGACCGGGCGTGGAAAGCACAACACGGAATCACCCTGACAGAAGAAGAGTTTGCGGCGGAGGTTATGAGCCGCGGGAAACTGGTTGACGCGTCGGGGCTTTACGAGACGGTCATGGAACACGTGAACGCGGGGCGGCTGACTGCGGGCGACGTTATGCAGTACGCGCATTACAGATGGTGCGTGAATAGACCGGAAGCGGTTATTGCGTATCAAGTGGGCCGCGAGAAATGGGAGGTCAATAACTGTTCCGAAGAGATCACCGAAGAGGCCGCGCGGATTGAAGTTTGCGAGGAATTCGGGTTCGAGGCAAGCAGGGTAAAAATCATCGGGACCCCGTACTATGACGCGACGGACTGGAACTTCATCCGCTTTAACTGTTCGGGGCGGGCGTGGCTGATGAAAAACGGCGAGATTTATCAAGTTTACGAATGAAAGGCCGTGGGCGCGGTGTACCACAACCGCGCCCACGGGAAGCAGAAACAGAACGGGGGTGAAATGTGGTGCGGCAGTACAGATACATAGACTTTCGGGACCGGGAGCAGATTGCCGTCCGATACCTGAACGGGGACCGCGTGGCCGACATTGCCGCAGGGCTTGGCGTGACAACGGCGACGGTCTACCGCGAGTTGAAGCGCGGAGAAACGGGAGGGCTTGACCGCAACCAGCGGAGGGAGTACAACCCCGTTCTTGCGCAACAGAGGGTTCAGGAGAATTTCAAGCGGCGCGGGAAGCCCGCCGCGGCGAACGCTAAAGGAGGCGTGCGAGTTGGCAACTAATTTTGAAGAGATCACCAAAAGCCCGGAAGTGCTGGGCGCGTTCCTTGCCTCTCTTCCGTACTTGGAGGGACCGTGGGACACAGAATTTCAACGTAATTTCTGCGCCGGGTGCGGACAAGTGACGTGCGACCCGATTTGCCGATACCAGCGGTTCAGGAATAACCCCAGTTGGTGGCTGACCCTTGAAGCGGAGCAATGCGAACAGGGGACGCACACGAGCGACAAAACCACGGAACAGACGGAACCGAACGTGATCGAAATTGACCCTGCGGAAGCCGAAAAGCTGATAACCACGGAGCAGGAAGCGGAAACAGAACGTTTGCGGCCCATGTTCCGCTATTTCATGGGGAAAGACCATGAAACGGGAGCAATTGAGATCGGGGCGATGGACGGCGGAAATGTAATCACATTTTCGGAGCCGGAGGAAGCGCGCTGGTTCATCAAACATCTATCGGAACTCATTCAGGACCCGACGATTCGCAGGCTGGAAATGCGTAGGACAAGCCGGGGGGTTGCGGTGGACCGGGAGACGACGGCCAACGGTTGACCTTTACCCCGCACAAATGAAGATTCGATTCGAGCGGGAGGCGCAATGATGAAATATTCCGTAATCGTCACGTGGTATAGCGGGGAAACCACGGGGGCCGTCATCAATGCAGATGGGCCGAAAGCCGCGTGGGAAAAGCTGTTCGGGTTGTTCGATTTCCGACATATCAGAGGCGCACAACTCGCGGAAATTCTGACCGTAGAAAGAGGGGCGGCAAAGTGAAGAAAAAAGACTACCCCGGCGGCGTGAAGCTGACGGCCACAAAAGCCCGCGCCGTGGCAATGCAGGAATTCGGGACCGCAAAGGGCCTTGAAAAAGAAGAAGTCGCAATGCCCGGCTACTTCAAAATGAGATTGGGAAGTCTGCTTGTCCGCATTCACCCGGACACCTACGACGGGACGGGGTGCATTGTGGTTTCTGCTGAACTGGCCTGCGCCACGGGAACGAGTGTGAAATACCTGAACCCCGAAACCCTGCAAGACGATTTCGACGCGCTGGAACGGCATTGCAAGCGCGCCCAGCGGGACGATCTGAAAGATTGGGTGCTAACCAACGGGGCGGACTACTGTTGCGAGGAAGTCAAGCGGATTTGGGAAAGAGGGTGACGGCGTGAAAATCCGAATCACCCGCGATACAAAAATTCCGCTTGTTGAGAAAGGCCGGGTTTTCTACGTGCAAGGAGTATCGACGACCGGGGACGGCGAAACAGTCTATTTCATCCACCACGGCGGGAACTATTTGGGAATCTGCGCCGGGGATTGCGAAGTGATCGAGAGGGAACCGGAATGAAGAACGTAGCGCGAGAGGCCACAAACGGCGTGATTTACGGAGAATCCGGCGAGATCGTGAAAAATGGCTTGCGTGTTGTTTGCCCCCATTGCGGAGAAATCGGACTTTACCCCGGCCACGGCGGAAGTGTGAATATCTGGACCGTGGGGGCAATCGAGCGGCGGGAATGTACGAAATGCCGTAAGCAGTTCCACGCAATCAGTTTGACCGTTCCGGCGGACATGACCCCGGAGGAATTCTATTTGAAAATCAAAGAGGGGGTGAAGCTGTGAAGCGTCAATTCTGCTTGCCCTGCTTTCTCGAACTGAAAAAGGCCGGGAAGCACGACATAACCCGCATAGCAGGCGGAAAGAACCTGAAAATCACCTGTTGGCGGTGCAAACGCCGCCGCTACGGGGCGGAATACGAGATTTCCCGGAAAGGCGGTGCGCGCCGTGACAGTGAATGAATTGAAGCGGGCTTTTCTGGATGAACGCCCGGTTGCGTTCGGCGGTATTACCTATCAGAAAATAACGGCGGTGATTTACCGAAAGACCCCGGACGGGAAAGGACTTCACGTGCAAGGCGAACTGCTGGACCGGAACGGGCGCGCCGTTGCAATCGCGGCGGCGGACCGAATCAATTTTGTGGAGGCGACACCATGACGCAGGAAATCAGAACAATCACCATTGGAGCGGGACAAGCCCACCCGCGGCGGCGGAGCCAGAAGCACACCCGGCGGCGCGTTCGGCTGAGCGGCTGGACCGTGGCGAAATATGCGGCCCTGACCGTGGCCGGGGTCCTGCTGTTTCGAGCGGGTGCGGCCTACGCCCTGACAGAACGGGGATATAAGGCGATCGGCGGCGAAGTTTTCGCCCTCTTCCTCCCCGTGTTCTACTACACAATTTCCGCAACGGTGCGGGACTATATCAAGGAAATCAAATCTATTTTTCGGGAGGAAAAGGACCATGAAAAAACTTGCTGAACTGAAACCGGGCGATCGCTTTCTGTATGGCGGCATTGAGTGGGTCAAATTCGAGGACATCGGCGCGGGAACGCTTTGTCTGGCGGCGGAACCTGTTTTTCTCCGGGCGTTCGATGAAGAGAACTGCAACGACTGGCGGAAATCCTCTTTGCGCCGGGAATTGAACGGGGCGTTCCTTGACGCATTGGTTGCGGAGGGCGCAGACCGGGCCGCGTTCCTTGATTGGGAAAGCGACTTGACCGCCGACGACGGAATGACCGATTACGGGACCGCCACGGACAAGATCGCTTTGCGGTCCGACGCGCTTTGCCGCAAGTATCGGGAGATCACCCCGCCCGTGGACGAATGGTGCTGGAACCTGACCCCGTGGACGTGTGACCCTGAATATTCGTACAACGTCCGCGACGTCCATTCCTCCGGCGCGATGAACTGGGACCACGCGTACGACGGCGACGGGGGCGTTCGCCCGCTTTGCTATCTGAAATCTGAAATTTCGGTATCTATCCCCGGAGAGAACGACGAAGCGGAGCAGGCCGCACGCCGCGAAGAAATGAAGCTGGAAGCCGTGGACGCGATCATGTCCGCGCTGAACGATTATCCGCCCTATTTGTGGGGCGACGCGCTGGGCGCGGCGGTTGCCGCCCTGTTCCGGTCAAAGCAGGACGCGGAAGAGATCGCGCAGGAAGAGGCAGACAAAAAGGCGGTGGAGGGTTGACCCCCTCCCCGCCGCCGCGAAAACCGAATAAAGAAAACCGCCCCGCGCTGTTCTGCAAAGCAACGCGAAGCGGATTCCGCCGATGAAAAATCATCTATCAACCTGTTAGAAGTATAGCAAAAAACGGCGGAAAAGTCAACAAACAACGCCGTTTTTATGCGGCGTAGCGGGCTTGTAATGGGTATTATCATTCCGACGAAGCCTTGTTACGCAGACAGGAAGAAAGCACGGGTTCAGCGGTCCCGCTCCACGTCCTCTTCCCTCTTCACTTTCTCTTTTTGCGCCGCCGAGGGTAAAGGGGGATTGCAAAGGGGGAAGAGGGAGGGGGCGCAGGATAGGAACCCTCTTCCCCCTTTGCGCCCTGACAGGGAGCAGACCGGAAAGACAGGACACGCCCGCTTCATCATCCACAGAAAGAGGGTGAAGCAAAGTGCGAACATTTATCAGAGAAAAGAAAATCTATTGCGGAAAGAGTTACCGGGAAGTTGACATATTCCAGTACACAGACGCGCAGTACAGAGCCACAAGGCGGACCCGCTCGAAGAAAGTGCGAGAATCGGAGCCAAAGCAAAAGAACCTGAACGACATAAACGCCCGGCGATATTTTATCCAGCTTGGAAACCTGAATTTCGGGGACGACCCGGACGCGCTTCATGTATCGGCTACATACAGCCCGAAATATCTTCCGGCCACGGTGGAGGACGCGGAACGGGAAGCGACAAACTACCTCCGCCGGATTTCATACCGCAGGGAGAAAGAGGGATTGCCGCCGCTGAAATACCTGCTGATCACGTCATACACCACCAAACGAAACAGCGACACCCCCGTTCGCATTCATCACCATATCGTTATGAACGGCGGGTTAGACCGCGACACGGTGGAAGAGTTGTGGAGGAAGCGGAAGCGCAAGGGCCAGAAGAAAGGTGATCGAATCGGCTTTTGCAACGCTGACCGCCTGCAAGCCGATGAAAACGGCATAGCGGCCCTTTGTGTCTACCTTGTGAAGCAGAGCGGCGGGAAGAAGCGGTGGACTTCCTCGCAGAACCTTGAACGCCCCACCAGTCGGACGAATGACGGGAAGTACAATCGGCGGCAGATCGAGAAGTGGGCGCGGGAGCGTCCGGGGCGGGAGTTTTGGGAAAAGAAATATCCCGGCTGGACCCTGACGGACGAAGATTACGGGATTGAGTACAAATACAACGACTTCACGGGTTGGTCAATATACCTGAAATTGAGGAAGAAAGAATAGGGGCAGGACGATGAAAAGCGAATATTTCGTGTCCTGTTCATTCGGGGCAGACAGCACGGCGACGGCGATTCTTGCAATCGAAAAGGGAGAACCGCTTTCGGCACTTGTTTATTGCGAAATCATGTTTGACAAAGGGAGATCGGCGGAAGTTCCAGAACATCGGGATTTCATATACAACACCGCAATTCCTTATTTTGAGCAACACGGAGTAAAAACAATCGTGTTGCGATCGGAAAAGACGGCGCGCGAGTGGATGGAATCGCGGGTAATAAAAGGGCCACGAACCGGGAAGAAACACGGTTTCCCGCTTTCGGGCCGTCAAGGTTGGTGCAGTATAAAGCGGGACTGTAAATTGCCGCCGCTGAACAAATTCCAGAAAGAACACCCCGGAGCCATTTACTACGAGGGAATTTGCGTTGACGAACAGAACAGAATCAAAGAAGAAAAATTGGCGCAAGGCCGCTATCTGCTTGTCAAATACGGTTATACGCAGGAAATGGCGCGGAACCTATGCAAAGAACGGGGTTTGCTGTCCCCGATCTACAAATTTACAAAGCGGGGGGGGGGTGCTTCTTTTGCCCGAATGCCAGCGACGGAGAGTTGCGGCACCTGCGAAAGCACCACCCGGAACTATGGGCCGAAATGATGAAGATTCAGATGGACCCGGAAACGGTGAGGCCGGGAAAATTTCGAGTTTTCGAGGGGTTGCAGGACATTGAAAGAAATTTCGAGTTAGAAGAAAATCAGATCAGCTTTTTTGATTTCACATAGAAAGGAGTGGTCAACATGGGAACGCCTTACCGGGAATGCCCGAATTGTGGGGCGCATTTGGACGCGGGCGAACTTTGCGATTGCAGACGGACCGAGCGGGAGCCGCGCCGCCCGGAGCAAGAGCCGCGGAAGCCTATGCGCCTTATGGCGATTTGCCGCGAAATTGACAAGGACACGGGAAGAATTGCCGTCTATCCCCTGAAAATGGAGATTGACGACCGGATTTTGGGAGCCTTGAAAGTTCGGGCAACGATGAACCCGGAATTGCGGTATTTCGTCCTTGTGTCGGCGCGCTGGGAAAAGTACGGGACCGTGATTGCGGGAATTCTGAAACGCCGGAGCGTCACGCGGGCAGACGTGGACAACATCGGCGGAATTGTGGAGTTGTGAACGGAGGTTGCACGAATGGAGCGGGACAACCTGATAGAACAGGCGCAGGCATTGAACGCCGCAGTTGCCGTTATCAAAGAATATTGCGACGGCAGGACGGCGGACGACGCTTGCCGAAAGTGCCTGTTCCGCGATAATTGCGGCGGGGAGCCGTACACATGGGGGGACGTAGAGCCATGACACAGGAGCGGGAACGGATTTTGCAGAAGATCAAGCGGGTTCAGGCGTTGGCCGAACGGGGCGTTGCCGGGGAACAGGAATCCGCCGCGGCAACCCTTGACCGCCTGATGAAGCAATACGGAATCACGGAAGCGGAACTGGAAGAAGAACGCCGGGAAATGGAGTGGTTCAGGTACAAGACACCCATTGAACGGAAGTTGCTTTTGCAGGTGATCTATTCCGTGACCGGGCGCGCGGCTTATGGTTGCGTAGGGAAATACACGGGGCGAAAGCGAAAGCAAGTCGGGATTGAATGCACCGCGGCGGAACGGCTGGAAATTCAATTCGACTATGATTTTTTCCGCGAAGCATTGGAAGAGGAAATGGACAGGTTCTTTTCTGCGTTCCTGATAAAAACGGGATTTTCCCGCCGGAGGGAAAAGAACAGGATGAATTGCCGCCGCCGCGGGAAATCAGCCGGGAAGAAGCCATGAAACTTGAATCCCTGATGATGGGAATGGACCGCCACACCCGGCGGGCCGCGCTGGAAAGCGGGGTGGAACCGTGAATTGCGCGATATGCGGAAAACCCGTCGAGCGGGTCCGCCCTTGCGAATACTACCGCCGCCGCGGGGAAGCTGTGTGCGACGAATGTTGCGAAGAGTGCTACCGGACAGAGCCGTTCCCCTGTCCAGACCATGACGAACGGGAGCGGGAGAAAACGGAGGGATAAACGATGATAGATCACCAGCGCGCGGCCTTGCGCTACCAAAACAAGGTCAACAACGCGCAGGGGCAGTTTTTCGAGCGGGCCATAAAAGCCGCGTGCGCCCTGTATTCGGAGCGGGGCCGGGCGGACGTGGACAAGACCCCGGAGCCGTTCCGGGTCCTCGAAAAGAGCCGGGACGGGATTTTCAAGGGACGGTTCACGGCCAGAGCGCAACCGGACTTTCAAGGGACGCTGGACGGCGGGCGGTCCATTGTCTTTGAAGCGAAGTACACCACCGGGGACCGCATGAAACAGGAAGTTTTAACAAAGCCCCAGCAAGACGCGCTGGAACACCATTCCCGGCGGGGCGCGCTTGCCGCTGTGTGCGCTGGAATCGGAAACGACTTCTTTTTCGTTCCGTGGTTCATTTGGCGGGACATGAAGCAATGTTTCGGAAGAAAGTACGTAACCGCGGCGGACCTTGAATCATTCCGAATCCGGTTCAATGGTGCGGTCCTGTTTCTGGACTACACCCACCAGATCGAAGGGCGGTGGATTCGCGGGGCGGACTGCAACATGGAGAAATGGAGGGAAACCGGAAATGAAAAAAGGGAAACAGCACCGACAGAAAGTGACGGTCCGCGTCACGCCGCAGACAGCATACAACCTTGACCGCCTTGTTACCATGAGCGGGTTAAAAACGCCGGGAAGAGTGGTTGACAAGCTGGTTCGTGAAAAAATGCTTGCCTTGCGCGGGCATACCGGAGGAAAGGAGAACGACCGATGAAATATGATTGCGGGAAGCCGGAGTGGGCCGAAATGGAGCCTTGCCCGCTGGAAACGGGAGAACTGGAAGATTGCGCGGAATGCGCATGGGCCGTAGAGCGTGAGGACGCGGAATAGGGGTGCAGGCGGTGAAAAACCGAAAGTGCGAAAAGTGCGGCGCGCCGACGGCGGAGGGCTTGCCGCTTTGTCCGGCCTGCATGAAAGAATCCGGCGCGGCGGCGGAGATCGTCGAAGCCGCGGAAGAGTTGCGGGACATTGCGCGGGTTTTGTCTATCGAGGCGGGAGCCGACGCGAACATTCGTGACGCAATGGAGGGCATTTTGAACATAGCCGACAGGCTGGAACGGAGGAAATGACATGGAGTTTTTGCGATTTATCTTTTCGTCTTTTTGGGTTTGGCTGGGGTTTGTGGTTCTGGTAGCCGCGGCGGGTGGAGCCGTTGCGGAGATCGTCAAGGCCATTCGCCCGGCCCGGAAAATTGCGGTATATCGAACGGGCGACGTTGTGCGCGTGGAGGTTGAGGGCGCAGGCCGCGGGGATATTCCGGCGGCGGTAAAAGCCGCAAAGGGGCGGGACACGGAGGACGCGGAATGAACGCGGCATTATTGAGCAGTAAGAAAATGGACTATTGCACGCCGCCGGACTTTTTCGACCGCCTGAATGATGAATTCGGGTTTGTACTCGACGCGGCGGCGACGGCCAAAAGTGCAAAATGCCCGGCGTACTACACGCCGGAAACCGATGGTTTGAATAGTCCTTGGAATCTTGCGGGGGGGGGCTGTTTGGTGTAACCCTCCATACGGACGGGAAACCGGGAAATGGGTTCGTAAAGCCTATGAAGAAGCCCGGAGCGGGAAAACGGTTGTTCTTCTGATTCCGGCCAGAACAGACACAGCATACTTTCACGACTACATATACGGGAAAGCGGAAATCCGGTTCGTGCGCGGGCGGCTACGCTTCACCGATGAAGAGGGCAACGCATACGCCCCCGCCCCGTTCCCGTCGATGGTGGTCATCTACAACGGAAAGCGACGGTGAAAATACATGACCTATCAACCGAAAGTCATTCGGTGCCGCCTCCATACGGGCGGCAAGACCGTTCAGGAAATCCGGGAGAGGTACGCCGGACAGGGCATGACATACCGGGATTTCGAGAGCATTCAGCGGGCGAATGAAGAGTTCGACGGGCTGGTGGTCCTGCTGTCCCTTTGGGACTATGACAACCACGAAGCCTATCACCTGCATAACTGGAACCCGGAGGACGACGAACGAATGATGATGGCAATTTATCATTCCGAGCAGGTCCATCCGTTCCCCCGATACAAAAACGCCCTTGAACAGTTCAAGGCGGATTGGACAGCGGGGACCTACGACCCCGGCGCGACACTATGTTTTCAGCCGGAGGACGTGGAGGAAATCGAAGTTCTTTGCGAAGAGATCATGCCGGAGCCGCAGACGGACACACCCCAGCCCCGGACACCCAAAAAGAAGCGCAGGAAGCGGCGCAGGAAGTGAGGCGGCGAAAATGTGCGACAAGAGTTGCCCGGATTTCGGGAAGTGCGAAAAATGCAGGCACGGGGAAAAGACAAGGAAACGGATAGAATGCAGAATCGGTGATCGCCGCGGGCCACATTCTCGCTGTTTTACGTGCCGGAAAAAAGATAGGTGCAAGCGGGCAAGAAAAGGCGGTGAACCCACATGAAGCTAAAGAAAGTTGCTTCCATTTGCAGTAAAACGAAAATCTTCTGTCTGTACGACCGGGAGGAATCCGGCGGAGAGGTTTCACAATGGCTTGGGGATTCATCCGCAATTTACCCGATCACAGGACTTCCATACATGGATGAAGAAAATATCTATTCCATGTTCGACATTTCGGCCAAACAGCAAGAGAAGATCATATTCCGCCACCAGCACGCGCCGGAGGGAATCAACATTTCCGACACGGACCCGACGGAACACCGGATTGACGAAGAGAGCCTTTCACTGGTGTACGACGGCGGCGTGTTGAAGCCGTTGCAAACGCGGAACGGGATTTCGTTCATTCAGAACAAGTATTTATCGCCGCTGGAAGATGTAATTGACATGGTGCAGTTGTACGAGCGGGAAACCCCGCAGGGAATGACGTACATTGTCGCAAAGACCGGGCTTTTCGTCGCGGCGGTCATCATGCCGTATAACGTCATCAATGAAAAGTTCGTCTACCACCTTTCCGCGCTGGCCCGGCAATGTAGCCGCGCGCTGGCGGAAAAGAAGATAGACCGACCCGCGGCGGAGGCCATAGACGAAACGCAGTACAGAATCAGCGTAGACGAAAGAACCGGGGAGATCATCGACTTTCCGGGAGAAACGGAGGCAGAACAATGAAACTTGCGGCATTCAACGCAACATGCCCTTTTGAGATCGGGGACAAAATCAAGAGCAGGCGGAGGGCAACACCGGGAGAGGCGGAGGCGTTCAGACTTGACCCGGCGGCAGTCGTCGAAGAGGTCCACACGATCACCGACATTGTGTGCGAACATAGCGTAAAGAACGGGACCGTTACATTCATGTATGAACTGGACAACAGCGGGAAGCTGGTGCATATCGCCGCGGCCCCGCGCCCGGAACAGTGGGAGGCCCCGACGCAAAGCAAAGGCGTAATGATGATTACAGGGGATGAAAGCGGACCGCTTCCGCCGGGGTTCGTGGACTTCATCAAGCGGCGGTTCGGATAACACAGAGCCGGACCGGACAGAAAGCAGGCGACCGAATGACGACCATAAAAATTTCCGCCTCTTGCCCCTATGAGATAGGCGAGGAAATCACCATAAACCGAAAAATATTCCCGCCGGAACTGGCGTTCAAATTCCCGGCGGAAACCCACACGATCACCGATATTGTGTGCCAGTACAGCACGCAGACCGGGGAAGCCGTGTTTCTGTATGAGTTGGACGGGCGCGGTCCGCTGGTGCAGATACAGGAGCCGCGGCGCAAGTAACCACTACCCGCCGAGCGGGACAAATAAAACAAGGAGGTTTGACCGATGAAAATTGTCTCCATTATCAACCTGAAAGGCGGCGTTGCAAAGACGCTAACCGCCGACAATATGGCCCACGTACTCGCTGTTTTCCACAAAAAGCGGGTTTTGCTTGTGGATAACGACAAGCAGGGCAACACGTCAAAGGCGTTCGGGGTCCATTCCTACGACGAAAAGAGCCTTTCCGACGTTCTGACCGCCCGGCGGTTGGACGTGCGGGAGGTCATCAAAAAGACCCGGTTCGAGAATATCGACGTATTGCCCGCTAACATGACGCTGATTCGCGCAAATATGGAAGTGCTGATGGACACCACCCGGCCACAGCAAACGCGCCTGCGGGCCGCGCTGGACCCCGTAGCGGGGCAATATGACTTCTGCATTATCGACAACGCCCCGGACATCAACATTTCCACGATAAACGCCCTTGTTGCCTCCGACGACGTGATTATTCCGATTAAGATTGACAAGTACGCTTTCGACGGGCTGGCCGAACTGAAAGAACAGATCGAGGACACGCGGGACGACTTGAACCCGCGCTTGCGGCTGGCCGGGTGCCTGATCACCTGCTTTATCCGAGCAGACGCAGAGAAGCAGGGCGAAGCATGGTTGCGGAGCCGCCCGGAATACCCTGTATTTGACACCCGCATTCGGTATTCGGAGAAAGTCACAGAAAGCACCTTTTCGGAAATGCCGATTGCAGAATATAGCCGCCGGAGCGGAACGGCTATGGACTATATCGCATTTGTGCGGGAATATTTGCAGAGGGGCAAGGCATGAGAGAAAAGAAGCTGACCCCGGAATATTGCAAAAACGGGAAAATACGGGCGTATCAATGCGGGATTTGTGATCGGCTGGACGTGGACGACGTGACGGACAAACGCTTTTGCCGAGCGGGATTCTGGCCCGGTTGCGGGGACCCGGACGGGTGCCGGGAAGCGTTCAAACTGATTACAGGTGCCGGACGAATTGGCGTACACAGATAAACCGTCCGATTCGGACAGAAAGGGGCGTACATCATGGGAAAATTCAATCTGAATCAGATTTTGAACAATGCGTCGCGGCAGGCGGCGGAGGGCGGGGACAACCCGCCCCGCCCCGCTGAAAGCGAGATTAAGAAAATCAGCGTCTTTGACCTTGTGCCGTCGGAAGATAATTTCTATTCCATGCGGGAGATTGAAGAACTGAAAGCGGCAATCGAGATCGCCGGGAAAGTTCTGCAAAACCTGACCGTCGTTCCGCTGGACGGCGGGAAATACAAAGTCATTGCGGGCCACCGCCGCCGCCTCGCGTCGCTGGCCCTTGTGGAAGATGGAAAGCCGCAATATGAATTCGTCACCTGTTCCGTGGAGCCGAACGAGGAAGCGGCGGAAGATCAGGAAATCCGGGACGGCCTGAACCTGATTGTCACCAACTCCCAGCGGGAGAAAACGGCGTGGGACAAGATCGAGGAAGTGCGCTACTTGCGGGACGTGCTGGAAAAGGCAAAGACCCGCCCGCGGTTCGTGGCCGTCCTGCAAAGGATTGTCAAAACCGTGTTCGGGGACAGCGAGGTTCAGGCGGACGGAACCCGCGATTTTATCGCAAAAGTGCTTCATACCAGCCCGGCGCAGATTGGGCGGTATGACACCATTATTCGCCACCTGTCCCCGGAGTTCAAAGAAGAACTGAAAGCAGACCGCATAAACCTTTCGACCGCCTATGAACTGGCGGGATTGCCGGAAGAGGACCAGCGGGCCGCGTTCGAGGAATACCAGAGAACCGGGGAAATTTCCATCAAGGCCGCACGGGAGCGGAAGCCGCAAGCGGCTCCGTCCCCTCCCACGCCGCAGGACGAAGAGAAAAACACCCCGCCCGCCGAACCCGTCCGGGAGCGGGAGCAGACACCACCGCCCCCGGCGCATTGCATACCGTCCACCGTACCACAACCGGGAATCGACTGGAACGAGGAAACGGGGCGGGAAATGCCGGAGGAAAGCCCACAGGACGCGCAGGACGCGCCGGAAGCGAGCGGGGCGGGAAAAGACACGGCCAACAGAGAAACCGTCGCAAAACCAGCGCAGACGCGAAAGCCGCAAGCGACGCAGAGTGCGGGGCTTGGGATTTGCCCTTACTGCGGAAAACCGTTTGACGCGGCGCGGCCAATCGAATACAGCATTCGAGGAACGGAGGGGCGGGAGCCTGTGACATGCCCGAAGTGCGGCGGGAAAATCGAAATCCGGTGTACGGTTTCCTATTGCTGTTCCCCGGTGGAATCGTGAGGGCGCGCAGATGGACGAAATCGAATTGGCCGGTTTTACTGCGGAGCAGGCCGAAATCATAAGAGAAGCCGCGAGAAAATACGCGGAAAGAACAATGATTACCACGGAAGAGGCAACCGAAAAGATTTTGGACGCACTAAATTTCATTTCGGGTGCGATTCGGGAAGCATTTGACAAACTGACAGCGGTATTTCGTGAACTGGCGGAAGAGTTGAAGCCGATAGACATTGAATCGCGCGCCCGGCGGAGGAAGCAGGAACGGGAGCGGGCAAAGATGATCGAAAAGCGATACCGGGCGGAAATCCGGCGGGCGGAAAATACACGAATTTATCGGCGGATATATAAGCCGCCCTAAAGCAGAGCGGAG
>ERZ1673736.3650-NODE-3650-length-13999-cov-16.139845_pt1 | contig 13999 bp, 14 predicted proteins | sample MGYA00580212_ERZ1673736 | MGnify/ENA primary metagenome ERZ1673736 (study PRJEB41218, sample SAMN15661752) | gut metagenome | host: Homo sapiens | place: Canada: London | collected 2015-08-20/2019-03-30 | study: EMG produced TPA metagenomics assembly of...
CGGTGACAGCCTACACCCAGACCTTCAACAAGATGGGCTTTATCGAAACCGAGGAGCGGGATGAAATTTACATGGCTCTGCGGGGTATCCTGGATGCCCTGCAGGGAGATACGCTCCAGAAAGATGCTCTGATTGAGAAGTTCGAGGAACTGCGGGATTTTTGAGGAGATGGAGATGTATGATAGAGTTCGACAAAGATCATAGCTCGACATGGATAGAAATGATGTCTGCATATCAGGTTTTTCGAGCCAAGCTGTTTGATTGGGCTAATGAACCGGATCAGGTGAAGCAAAAGGATCTGTTGATGGAACTTGGCTCTTGGAAAAATCGAGATCTTCACAGAAGAATGCTGGTAGTAGATTTTCTGCGCAGCACTGAGATGTGGGATAAAAAAGCCATCATCTTACTCAAGAAAGAACTGACAGCGATTGCCCTACAGGAACAGGATGAGGTTGCCGCTTGTGCGCGAATGGCACTATTAAAACTCAAATGCCAACCGGAGCGGCTTGCCATTGCTGATGAGGTGCTTCGTATGGCAGCGGTTGAGGAAGAAAAGGCAGAACCTGATCCTGTTGTATTCCACAACGGATGCCTACTGCTGTATGATTTACAGTGTGAGACGCAGTTCTCGCAATATACAGATCGGTATGCGAATCTGATTGAGCAGGCATACGGTTTAGATAAAAATGACTTGACAGACATGAAGAAAACGCTATCTGTTGATCCATAACAGCGGACAGAAGTTAAAAAAATATGAATGGAGGGCAATACATTGAGCTATACAAAATTCAGCAAGGAAGTAACCAAGTGGCTGAAAGACAATGATCTGCCCTGCTATGGAACTGCCTATGACAGTCCTGAAGTGACAAAGGCTCGGTTGGACGCATGGATGCGCGGGAGCAAAGAGATGCTTCGCAAGTGGATTTCTGAAAAGCGTTACCGGGAACTAATCTCCTGCGCTCACGGTGGCTGGTATCAGGATAATGTGATCTTTGAGCCTTTGGCTGAACACTTTGCAAAGAATGGTTTGTTTGATGAACTACGGTTCCTCTGTGAGCGCGGTATCCGTTTTTCCGTGGAAGATATGCTGTCAACCATCAAATCTGAGAAAGATGAGCATGAGACGCTTGATATAGAGACCATTCGGGATATAGATGTTGCAAACTATGTAACGAGCCCCAACTATTCCGGATTAGGTGAGATTGCCAAATACAGAAAGCGTGCGTTGGATCAGATCATCCGCTATATGGGCTATCTGGAACAAGTTCACGCTCCTGTGGAGTATCTGGAACAGGTAAAGGACCTGCAAAAGAGCGTGGCGGATCTGACAACGAAAGCGAAGGATTTGAAACCATTTCGGTTTCGGCTGTGAAAGCAATTTCTTGAAAGGAGTGTGTGGACGCATGAGCCGAATGATTGATGAACCCTACTTTACATATAGTGCCTACAGCGCCCTCACCGCCGGCATCCAAGTGAAATGCCCCAAGTGCCACGGCGCAGGTATGGTGACAGCGGATGAGGATAACGCCTATTTCCGCTGCTTGAGTTGCGGCCATCAGGAGACCCGGGATAGGACGATCTACCGCTATGATGTCCATAACCAGTGCAAAAACTGTGGCAGGTACTATCGGGTGGATATTGAAGATAAAACAAAGCAGCACTTTTCCGTTCTCCATGTGGCCTGTCCCTATTGTGGAACCACCATGTCGGGAGAAGTTCATAAAACAGCGGAGGCATTTTCATATATTGGCGAAATCAGGGATGGGCGAGAACCTTACTTCGACATGGAACTTTGGTTTCTCACTTCCTTTCAAGGAAAACCAGTCTGGGCACTTAACCGGGAACATCTTGCCTATCTGATTGACTATCTCAGCGCCGACCTGAGGGAAAAGCCACTGGGGAGCCCGAAAAAGACCCAGGCTGATCATCTCCCCTCCTTCATGAAAATCGCAAAGAATCGGGAGCGTATTGTGAAGCTGCTAAAGAAGTTACAGGAGGGATGAGGATGGAGCAAAAAGTTATTTATAACGGCCAAGTTCTTACCTTGACACGATTTTGGGCAACGGGAGAACCCTGCTTGTGGATTACTGACCCTCAGCAGATCGGGATGCCTAAAATGGAATTTGTGGGAGGCCACCCGGACGAATACTGTATTTTCCTGAAAAATCTGACTGAAACGGAACTGGCACAGATTACATCCCTGGACGGAGTGCCGCTGGATGTGAAAGAAGAACTGCGGCAGTTCTGATAGGAAAGGAGAAACCTTATGGCACTACAAGATAAGAAAATAATGCCTCCGCCATGGCTGGCTTATCGGGAGATCGAGAGGTATTCTATCGGTTGGCGTATGGGCTATGGCGAAGATTACATATATAGATTTGGAGATTGGCTGGATACTCTTTCCCCGGAGGAACGGGCGGAATACCGTGCACTCTTTCCCGAACCGGTGACCTGGAAGGGCTGGTGGGATGACGAGGACAATAGCCAATTGCTGGAGCATGGAGACTTCTTTGTAGAAGCATGGCAGGCGGAAGGACGACCAAAATACACACGACAATGGCTTCAGCAAGAGATTTCCGCTGGGAGAAAGTTGGAATTATGTTTGTTCTGGGGACATCAGCCTTCTAAAGATGGCAATGTAACAAAGAGCTGCCTCAGCCAGTGGTGGATGGAGGACTTCTATACGATGGCTGACTCCTACCTCTACACGGAACAGTATATGATGGCGAGCAAAGCCCAGCTGTTTGGCGACGAGGAGATCCGCAAGGAAATTCTGAAATGCAATGATCCCAAGCAAATTAAAGCACTGGGCCGTAAGGTACGAGGCTTTGACCAAGCCGTATGGGATAAGTTTAAATACGCCATTGTGCTGAACGGTAATTGGCTTAAATTCAGCCAGAACCGCTATCTGCGGGAGTTTCTTCTTTCTACCGGAGACAATGTGCTTGTAGAGGCAAGCCCTTATGATAACATCTGGGGTATTCGACTCTCAGCGAATTCACCGGAAGCGTGGGATCCGTTTAAGTGGCGTGGACAAAACCTGCTTGGCTTTGCGCTGATGGAAGTGCGGGATGAGCTGCGCCGAGTAACTCAGAATGAAATGTTATGTGATTGGAGTTCAGTATGGGAAAAATGAAACTTTATGAACTGGTCAACAAATATCATATCGGTACAGAACTGACCTGCGCCGAAGCGATGTTCATGGCCTGTAATGAGTATTATCATCTAAACTTATCTGAAGAAACCCGGAAGATGTTTTCTGTCATGGGTATTGGAATGCAAACCGAACATTCCTGCTGCGGTGCCTTTACTGTAGCGGCTGGGATCATCGGTCTAATGACCGCAAAAGAAGGTCAAACAGATGTGGATAATTTGGAAGGCTATCAGATGATTTGCGAATTAACGGACTTTATGCTGGGTTTCTACGGAACGCTCCACTGTATGGAACTTCAGCGGCTGGAGATTACAGGATTTGAAAATCCCTGCCACGCCATTGTGGAGGCGCTGGCGAAAAAATTGGAAGAACTGTTGGAGGGGCGCAGCACGATGCCATCAGTAAATGAGGGACAGCTGTACTCGTGAAATCGGAAGGAAAAAGATGAAATGGAATACATCAAGCTCTTTTGGGAAAAAGCACCGGAAGGAGAACCTCCGGTCATCCTCTATGAAATAGATATAGAAAGTGATCGGCTGGCCCTCCGCTCCATTGACATTTTTGCAGATGGCTGCACCCGCAACATCCCTGACCTTTACGACGGCGCCATCGAGATAACGCCGATTCCCACCGTGGAGGAATTGAATGCCCATGTCTGGGGCAAGGAATTCCACGCCTGCACCATAGAGCAGGCGGAATTTGAGGCCATCTGGGAAACTCACACCTATGATGGAGCGTTAAAGTAGCCAGGAGGAGACACTATGAACAAACCTATAAAAGCCAAAAATCTGCCGTTGTTCTCCATCATTGACCTGAACCAGCTGCGCCGGGAAAACCATCTGGAGGGCACAGAAGTGACAGACTTTTTCACGGAAAGGGATGGAAAAGTCTATCTTCTCATGGAACAGCCGTCCGAAACACAGGGTAAGGACTGGCTCAGCACTCCTTCCACCTATACCGCAGTGGAAATCCAGCTGGATTGGGCGGAACAGCGGGTGCTGGAAACGACGCTGTTTCCTCTTGGCCTCTTGAAGTTCCAGTTCCATTATTTGCGGCCCGCAGGTGACCACTTCCTCCTGCTGGGGGCAAGATGCGCCTATCGGGAAAACGGCCCCGACCAGAACGCCTGGATCGTCAGCCGGGACGGAGCTGTGCTGTCCCGTTTCTGCCTGGGGGATGGCATTCAAGACTGTGTGGTAAAAAAAGATGGCACCATCATTACCAGCTACTTTGACGAAGGTGTATTTGGTAATTACGGTTGGGATGAACCTCTGGGTGCTTGCGGCCTGATTGCATGGACATCGGAGGGAACTCCTCTCTGGAAGAATGAGAACTATTCCATCTATGACTGCTACGCCATCAGCCTGGACGAAGAAGAAAACCTGTGGTTTTATTATTACGATGAATTCCGGCTGGTGCGGACGAACTTCAAAGAGGATCTTGTGTTTGAACTGCCAATCGAAGGAAGCGGAGCTTTTTCCGTTACCCCGTCTGGTGATACCTTTTTGTTTCAGGGAGGGTATCAGAAACATAACAAATTCTACTTCCTTACCGCTCAAGGCAGTCACCTTGGGCAAATGCAGGAGGCTATTCCCACCTGTGACGGAAACGAGGTCGCTGTAGAGCAGTGCAGCCTGCTTCACAGCCGGATGCTGTTCCTCGGAAAAAACGGCGTTCTCTATGGTGGGGTACTTGGTGAAAGCGAGAAATGACAATGGTTGAGATCAATCGCGTCTGGCTCAATGTGGATACAGACAATAATAAAATCACACTATTCGGCCGCCCCCGTGTATCTGTTCATGTGGATGAGTACATTTGGAGCTTGATTGAAGAACATATTGTGCAGCCCCATAAGCTCATGCGCAGCGAAAAGCATAAGTATCTGCTGAAAATTTCGTTTGACCGATTTGATCCAGCGCGGCATCGATATTATCCGCTTTCACCATACAACGGGCCGCTTCGGGAAGGCGTCAAGCCTGATAGTGCAAACGGATGGTATCCCCGTGAGGATTTTGCAAACGCTGAGGAACGCACCACCTGGTTCTCTCCCGATAAAATCTGGACAAACTGCGGCAACAAGGTTCTGGATGTCAATATAGATGCCGCCAATGTAAGCGAGAGCATCACCCCCAGAGAATACGCAGACTTGCTGTTTGATGGATTTGGGGCAGCCTTGGTGTTTAACTTCAAAAGGCTCAAGCGTGAGGAATTTGATGGGCTGAAACCCAAGATCGACTGGAGCATGGTAGAGAGTTTTCCCTTTCCCGCACCCTTTGAGGAGCAACGGTATATTGGGGACGAGGGCAAAATTCATGTGTATTCCTGGGATGGTAAACAGGAAACGACCCTTGTAGGTCCATATGCCGTGCAGGAGTTGTACCTGGAACATTTCGGAGAATAACGAGGAGGAATAGGATGAAACAGACAGATATTTATACCGAGGCTCTGTCTTGCCTGTGCCTGATTTTATGGGCTGATCACCCAGAATTCAAAAACTGGATTGACTGGCTGGAGAGGGATATTCAGGACTGGACACAGCGCCGTGAGGTTGCCCACCATCTTCGGGCTTACGGTGGCATGGGCTCGTTCAATGATCTGCCCAGTATGCGCGGAAATCACGACTATATTTTTGACTTTCTTAAGTCCGTGTGTTATGATGCCTTCGGCCACCTCTACGGCAAGCGGGAGGGCATTTCGCCAGAAGTATTGATGAAGGAGTGCCTCCACGATGTAGAGCAGGAAGCCTATTACCCGCATAAGGCACTGAACCGAGCCATTATCCAACACTTGATGCAGGGTGATCTACAGGAGAATTGGGATAGGCTGCAGGAGGACTTGCTATGAATGAAAAACTATTTCGCACCCAATTTAATCAAATAGAAAACACCGAGAAGCAGGCGCTAATGGAGAGCTTGGCTGCTCGTTATGATATGACCTTTCTTGGTCTACATACCTTTGACCGATGGGATCAGAGCTGCACCACCGGTATATTTCAGAAAGACAGCCGAGAGTTTGTTTTTGTTCCTGGCGATACTGTCACACTGGGTTGGGAACAGTTCGCCATAGGACTGAATCAAGACAGCCAAGAGGAACTGGACTATCTGATTCAGGAATGGGAGATGGAGTGCGATCCGAATGAGATGATTCGAGAAAGCATGGCTCCCGTTCGACAGGCAGCAATCGGTCCCATGCTGGTTGGACGGGAGTTGGAGGAACTCTGTTGGGAACCGGTCAAGATGGACGATCCCAGACTGACTGCCCATCCTGACTGGCTGAAGGAGTTCCGGGATTTTGCCTGGAGCGACCTTGATAGCCTTACCTTGCATCAGTCGGTTCGCATTGAACGGACGGAAAAAGGCTTTCAAATCTGGATTTATAACCAAATGGATTACGATTCACTTATGGAGCAAATGGAAAAGCAGGGCCTTTCGCTGCCCACTGCAAATGAATGGGCTTACTTATGCGGTGGCGGATGCCGTACCCTATTTCCTTGGGGTGACGGAATGGACTACTCCATGCACCTGCATCATTTTGAAAGCCCGGAAGATGAGGATAAACCCTTCGATATGGAAGAACCAAACTTTTTCGGCTTATCCATTGCCTATGATCCATATATGCGAGAAATAGTGAAAGCTGATGTGTTTACCACTTGCGGCGGTGATGGCGGGCGCAGTATCTGCGGCGGACTTGGAATCTTTCTCGGTTTCCTGCCCTGTTCTCCGCACTGCAAGCCGGAAGTACAGGAGAATAAGCAATTAAATGGCGACTATGATTTTTGTCGCCCTATCATACGAGTAGAGATGGACGGATAAACTGGGGGGGAAAACAGATGAAAAAAGAAAATCTGACAGACCTAATCTACCACGGATTTCTTCCACTCAATTCTCAGAAAACAAGTATCCGACTGTCTCCGCAGCTCTATACCACTAAAGACGAGAAAATTCATCTTGATTTTCTGCCGCTGCGTCCAGGTTGTAAAGAAGATCCTCAATGGGAGGACTGGAACTGCTACCACTCGATTTTATCTATTGGATGGCCGGATTGCCAGCTGCTCTTGATTCCCATATTGGAACAAATCTTCCCTGTAATGGACCCCACCAACGGAGATGTACAGGAGGAGTTTGACTCTTGCTTCTCTAACTGGATTGGTAAAGCAGACTGGGAGCGCTGGATACTTCTTGTGCGAGAGAATTTGACGAATCTAACAAGCGAAGAAGCGGATTTTCTTCGTTCAATACTGGGATGGTTGGAAACTGCTCTGAATTATACCGATGTAATTGTGGTAGAAAGTAATCTATGATTTGGAGTGATGATAAAGGAAAAGGCATGGAATAAAAGCTGTCTCTCCTGCAGTCTGCTGTTGACGCAGATGAAGGAAACCAGCAGCGATTCCTACCGCCAATATAATCGGATTCTCCAAACCTTGATGGAGTTGGAACGGAAAGGCGTGCTGGAGCTGTTTGCCGGCGACTGTCCTCTGGAAGATACTGATACTATACTGGGAGCCGAGCAGCATTATACCGTCTGCCAATATATGCGCTGCCGCAGCTGCGGAGCCATCTATTTTATAGGAGCCTGTATTCGAGGAACACCGGTATATCGCAAGGTGGAGAATTTGCGAGCAGAAAATCTGGACACCAAGCTTTGGGGACGATATGGAACATATTTTTCAGAAGTTCAATCGAACTTTCAGCCCTCAAAAAATGATGTACAGAAAACACAAACGTGCTGTTCTGATAATAAAAAAGATGATAAACTGAAGTAAAAGGAGATACAGACATGGAAGTAATCAAACTGCCAAAAAAGTTCCGCATGGTCTGCTATGAGATCATGGATGGCAAAGAAGAAGCACTCACTGCTTTGGAAACTTTCGCTGACAAATACCCGCATCAAGTGGCAGCAATCAAGGCAGAGGTTGCCTATTTCAATCTGGACTATGAAACAGCACTGAATCTGGATCTGACGGTTCTTCCCTGGCTGGAAGAGTGGTATTACAGCAATGTAAGCGACGAGCACATGATCGCCATGACGGTAGCCGCTATCCAGCTGCACCGGGAGCAGGAACTGATAGAGGCGCTGACGAAGGAACAGGCGCGTATCCGGGCTGAGCATGGCCTTCCCCAGCGGGATCGTTTCTGTGACATCCTGATGGACTACCTCAAGCGGGGCGTTATGCCCTTTGAGGACAACGACAAGAACTATCCCTACCATGAACCGGAAGAACCACAGACAAAGGAGCAGCTCTGGGCAAAGCTGGTGGAACAGAATAAAAAGTTCTCGCCGGACGATCCCGATGCCAAACGGAAGTTATATAACCACTGCTGTATGTTCGGAACAGCCAGAGATGCGGTGGATCTGTTTGAGGAGATTCAGGGCGTGCCTATGGCTGACTCCTCCTATCGAGACGCAATCGCCCGTTACATCTATCTTGGTGACCGGGAAAAAGCACTTCAGACAGCGGAAAGGTTAGCAACAGAACGATTATGGGTTGTTGCCGGACCTACACAGGTACGACCGATGACATTCTTTGAAGATCCAAACCTGCGGGAATTTTTACTGGAACCGGACACTCTCCAGCGCATCCGGGAAGCTGCTTTTATTGATAACGAAAATCTGGTGAGAAAATAAGATAAAAACAGGAAAAGAGGAAACAGATATGGGCAAAGAACTGGAGTTGTATAAAAATTTTATTGATGGTCTTGTAGAACGGAAAAACAGTGTGACGGCCCTGTGGGTCAAGGGTGATGGTTTCCCAAAGATAGCGGACAACAAGGCGAAAAACGATCTTCTTGCCACACTGACCCCGGAGCAGAAAGATGTGCTGGCCGAGATGCTTCAGGACGAACATATTGCGGGTATCCATACCACTCTTGCGTATATCAATAAAATGATGGACTTGGATGGTCTGGAGCTTCATCAGGACGGTGAATCCTACCCCAACGACTATTTTGAAAGCCTGCACTATGACTTCATCAGCCGCTGTGACGGAGATGAGTGGCCGGAATAAAAGGAGGAGTAATATATGTATATCGACAAATATTGGGACAACTATATCGGAGGCTCGGATGACAGCCTGAACCTTGTGGCATTTTTGGAAGATCTGAAGAAAGAAGAAATCCCCCTCAGCGAGATTTTTGCCAAGATCGGGCTGGACAAGCAGAACTGGGACTTCCATCAGACCGTGGAGTATCTGGAATTCACCCATTCGGACGGTGTGGAGATGGACTTCCACTTCGCTATTGATGTGGTCACCGATCTGGCCGCTATTCTGCTGGAGTGCAGCGTCAACGGCAGTGTAAACCTGCAAGATTTAGACGAATATAACACGCCTTCCCGCCGTATCCGCATCACCGCCACACCAGAGGAACATGACGCCATGAACAAGACACTTGCGGACTTTGCCCAAAATCCCTTGTCATATGACCTCCATGAGATGATGGATGATGAGGAAATTCAGGAGATGGCACATCATGTAGAGGCGCTGCGGAAAGAACTGTATGAGGCAGCTGGCCGCAACCGGAACTACCATGTGAAAGCGGAAGATATGAAGAATTTAATCCCCGACTGGGAGGAAGCCAGTGGCTGCATTGCCACTAACCGCATCACGGTGGAGGGCTGCAAGGTTGGCTACTGCTATCGGGAGAAGCCGGACGGTGACTGGGATAGCGGCTGGCGCTTTACCGCCGGTGATGAAAGCGACGAGTACATGGACGACCCTAACAACGCCGGGATCTACGGTCTCAACTCCATCTGCAACGACGATCCCGATATCATCCCTCTGCTGAACACCCCCGCCCCTTGTGCCTTTGAGCGGGATGAGAACGGCGTGTTCCAGCAGATCAAAGACTGGAAACCGGATGAGGACGAGGAGGACCCTGATATGGACATTTTGAAGCAGTGCCAGAAGTTGAATGAAAAAGGTGAGTCCCAGCAGAAGATTATTGACGCGCTGGAAGCAATCCCCGCTGAGGAGCGTACCCCGGAGATGGACAGCGAACTGGCCCGGGCCTACAACAACTGGGGGGCGATCCGCTCTGATCGGGAGGCACTCAAAAAGGCCATTGCCCTCCTGGAACCCCATGAGGAATACTTCGAGGGAGACTACTACTGGAACTTCCGTATGGGCTATTCTTATTACCATCTGAATCAGGAAGGCCGGTCTCTGCGATATTTTGAAAAGGCATTGGAAGCTCGACCTGATGACGAGGACACCAAAGAGTTTATCGACCGGTGCAAGAAGGGTATTTCTCTGCCGCAGTTCTGGGAGTGCTTCCGGGAGCGGACAGAGAACTGGTGGGAAACCTTTGCTGAGATGGAAGCAGAATTGCGCCAGATGATGGACGAGGACAAAGACCACACCCGCGGTGCCGAACTCGTGGCCCAAATGCAGGGAACCCTGAATCTGGTTTTTGATGAGATTTCTTTCGAGATGGGCTTCAACGGCGAAAAGCATGAGCTGATCCTCACCCCGGAGGGTGACAAGGTCAAGCTGTTTGAGCTGGTCTACTTCCAGAAGCACGCCCCCAAGGAGGTGCTGGAGCACTGGAACATCCTTGTGGGCCGTCAACCCCTCCAAAACATTGGTCTGCGTACCGACGACGGCTGGGACATCTCTGGGGGTGATGTGCAGATCTGGCCGGAGGAGCAAGGCGAAAACAGCTTCGTCCTCTCCGCCTACTGCGAAAAGCTGCTGCCTATGCTTCAGGAGGAAGAAGGCAGAGTCTGGTGGATGCTCACCACTCTCACTGACCAAGTGCTGGGCGAGATCCCCCATATGAGATACATAGACAGTTTTGATGTGTTGGAGGAACCCAAGGCAGAGCCGTCCATACTCTTGTCCCAACTGCCCGACCATCTGAAGGAACGGGGTCTGGAACTCTCTACTGATCCGGAAGCTTATCTGGAGAGTTATCTTGGCTACGAAATGAAACCTAATGAAGACCCGGACGCCGATTGGCGGCTGGATGTGATGGTCGGTTCCACCAACTGTGTGCCGCTCATCAACGGCTATTTGAATGCCGACAACGATTTTATGGACGGGCTCCACGCCGACGGCGCGGTGGCGGGCTTCTTCTGCTATCCTCTGGATACCCTGCGGGAGGAGGAAGGATCACAGAAGATCTTTGATTTCCGGGATGAGTTGGAGGAAGTGTTTACCACGGATGAAGGATTGGAAGTGCTTACCTTAACCGGCGGTGCCACCGGTATTTACTGCGGCTATGTGGACTTCATTGCCTGGGACATCCAAACGGCACTCCAGATGGCAAAGAAGTTCTTCGAGGACAGCGACATCCCATGGGCCACTTTCCATACCTTCCGTCGGGAAGCAGGCAATGTGAACCTGAAAACGCCGACCGAGGAGGAGCCGGATGGTGAGGATCAGGCCCCCGAGTTGGATGAGACGCTGACGGGCATGGACTATATCCCTTACACCCCGCAGAACGAAGAAGAATTCTTTCAGCAGCTGGAGCAGTGGAACGACGAGGACGAGTACACCCGCTGCATCCAGGCGTTGAATACTGTACCGGAAAACTGGCGGGACTATCGCTTTGCATACGCCTTGGCACGAGCGCTGGAAAACTACGCCATCATTGGAGACCACGATGAAGGAACTCCCCGATACAAAGGAGACAAGGCGCTGCTCCGGGCCATTGAGGTGCTGGAATCTGTCCGAGAAGAAGGCAAGGACAAAGCAGAATGGAATATGCGAATGGCTTACGGCTATCAGTACCTATACGGTCAGGAAGAAAAAGCCATTCCCTACGCACAGCGCTGGGCGGAGCTTGATCCGGAAGATGAAGACGCTGCCACTGTGATCCAAGAATGCCAAAAGGAGATCGCAAAGCGGGTCGAGGCAGAGGCCGAGGACGAGAGTGACCACACAGGCGTCTTCACCGGCTTTGTGCTGCTGTCCAAGGCAGAATGGGATAAAGAGCAGTTCATCCGGGACATGAAGGAAAAGTGGGACATCGCCGTGGATGAATACGACGCCAGCGAGGAGAAGGACGATGATGCGCTGGTCTTTGAAGTGGGTGATATGCTGGCCGCCGTCAGTCTGGCCTCCTATCCTATCCCTGGTGGCGAGGCCGAGGGCAATGCGGAAAACAACTATATGTGGGAGGATGCGGTCAAGGCTGCAAAGGAGCACTGCGCCCACATTATGGTGGCGGTGCTGGGCAAAGAAGAAAATCTGCTGGAAAAAGGCAAGCTGTTCACTAAGGTGGTAGCTGCTTGCTGCCGCCAGAAATACGCTACCGGTGTTTACACCAGCGGTGTGGTGTTCGAACCTGGTTTCTATGAGGGCTTTGCCGATATGATGCAGAATGACGAGCTGCCCATCTTCAACTGGATCTGGTTCGGTCTGTGGAGAGACGAGAATGGCATGAATGGCTACACCTACGGCATGGATGTGTTTGGAAAAGATGAGATGGAGGTACTGGGCACCGATGCTGAGCCGGGCGATCTGCGAGATTTTCTTGCAAGCCTTGTGTCCTATGTACTGGAGAATGATGTGGAACTTCAGGATGGGGAGACCATTGGCTTTACAGCAGATGATAAGCACACCATCACACGCAGTCCCGGTGTCAGTCTGCCGGAAGATCAGATGACTCTGAAAATCTCCTGGAAATCTACAAACGGCAGCCCGGATGACGGCGATGAGGATGACTCGGACGGCGAAAGGCCTGAAGACGAAGAATCCGGTGTTCCAGAGGTCTATACTGAGGAAGAAATGAATGCCGTCGAGGAGCACATCCAGCAGTATTTCGGCAAGTTCGAGAATGTGTTTCACGAACTGGACTCCCCGGACATCCATGTGGACATCTGCGTTGTTCCGCCTTCTGAGGAACGGGATTACTACACTCTGGTTACGATGGGTATGGGTGCTCACCGAATGAATGTGCCGGAAGAGCTTGCGGAATATAAGCTGGAGCGGGCGGAGCTTGCCATCGCGCTGCCGGGAAACTGGAAGCTGAAGCATGAGAATCTGAAGAACGAGCGGTGGTACTGGCCCATTCGTCTGCTGAAAACCCTGGCCAGACTTCCCATTGCCAGCGATACCTGGCTGGGCTTTGGCCATACCATGGACAATGAAGAGGACTTTGCAAAGGGCACAAAGCTGTGCGCTGCCATTCTGACCGGTCCCCAGGACACCGAAGATGGCAGCGAGGTATGCATCCTGCCGAATGGCGAGGAGGTCAACTTCTATCAGGTGATCCCTCTCTACCGGGATGAATTGGAATATAAGATGGAGCATGACGCAGACGCTCTCTTGGACAAAATGGACGGCATCAGCTTTGTGACTTACAACACCCGTCCTAACGCCATAACTATGGGCAAACTTGGCAGCGTGGAAGACGGCGGTGTGATGGAAATGGATTGCGCTGACTGGCACCTGGAAACCATTCAGGAAAAGAATCTGCCGGTGGATGAGCTGAGCGCCTACAACCACATGGCCATTTACCTGCGTTGGTGCATGGAGCACGACCTGATGGGTGAAGAATTCCTCGCGGAGTACAAAGAGGTAGTAGAAAAGGTCAAGGCTGCTCCTGCCAGCGTAGACCTGCGGGCGTTTATCCGGGATGAGCTGGACGGGCAGCTGGTCGGCCCGATGTTCAACAAGATCGGCTGGGCCTTTGCCTCTTATTACTATGGGGAGCCGGACAGCCCCCATTTTCCCAGTGACATCGACGACTATGCCATTAGTGTCATCGGACAGGAGCGCAATTACTCCGACGAGATCCAGGATGAAGCCTATCTGTTCATCCCCTTTGACGAGGACTACTATCAGGCCATGGCAAAGGTGATTGAGAAACGCTTCACCAACTGGCAGGGACAGGACTTTGA
>ERZ1673736.3654-NODE-3654-length-13995-cov-5.468508_pt1 | contig 13995 bp, 10 predicted proteins | sample MGYA00580212_ERZ1673736 | MGnify/ENA primary metagenome ERZ1673736 (study PRJEB41218, sample SAMN15661752) | gut metagenome | host: Homo sapiens | place: Canada: London | collected 2015-08-20/2019-03-30 | study: EMG produced TPA metagenomics assembly of...
TGGAAGCTTAATTATTCAATTTTGACCCGGTGTCCAGAAAACTGGGTACATATCAAAACTGATGACTGCTTTTTTATTATAACTATTCAACTGCTCGCTCAATTGCCCATAACACATCTGACAGCTCTTTGGCTGATACCTGTCCCGGTGCACTTGCTTTTCCCATGCTTCCAAAACTCATTACACTGCCAAATAAGCCGCCGCAAAGCCTGCTCACACATCCTGTGCGCCCCATTGACATTGTAATTAAAAGTGTCTCTGGATGATTCTCCTTCATAGTTCCTGTCGCCAAAAGAAGCGCTGCCACATCTGCAAGAGACTGAGGCATCACTGCTATTTTGCAGACATCTGCGCCGTAGCCTGCCATCTGCTCCATTGTTGTAATAAGATTTGAAGCTTCCGGTGTCTTTTTAAAATCGTGCTGTGATACAATCACACCGATACCCATCTGGTGTGCATGTTTTATCAATTCCTGTACACATGCCATTCCCTGACTAAGCTCAACATCAAGAAGGTCAACCACATTGCTTTCTATACTATTACTTTCTATTATTTCATCAAGAAGTGCCTGGTAAGCTGTGGGAGTAATATCCCTTTCACCTCCCTCTCGTCTGCTTCGAAATGTTACTAAAAGCGGCTTTCCCTGCAGATTCTTACGAATTTTTTTTGCAAGCGCATTTCTCTTTCTTGGTTGAAACACGTCCTGATACCAATCGATACGCCACTCGGCAATATCTGCCACACTGCTTTTTCCAATGCGCACAGACTCTTCTAAAATCTCATTTTCTGTTTCATAAGCAATTGGTACACAGATTCGCACCTTTCCATCCTCAAGTGTTGTATTTCCTGCTCTCAGAACACTCATGCAAGCAATGCCTCCAATCTGCTTCTGATTGCACTAAGAAATTCCTCACTAGTTACTGTCTGTGCATTTGAAAGCGTTGTGATGGCAGACAAATCCTTTGTCATAATGCCAGACTCGATTGTATCAATAGTTGCCTGCTCTAACTTGTCTGCGTAATCACACAGCTTCTCTAAGCCGTCCATCTCGCCTCTTTTTCTGAATGCACCGCTCCATGCAAAAATTGTTGCAACTGGATTAGTGGAAGTCTTCTTTCCTTCCTTATACTGATAGTAATGTCTCTGTACTGTTCCATGAGCAGCTTCATACTCGTAGCAGCCATTCGGAGATACTAAAACAGATGTCATCATTGCCAGAGAACCAAATGCTGTTGCTACCATATCACTCATAACATCACCATCATAGTTCTTGCAAGCCCAGATATATCCGCCCTCAGAACGAATTACTCTTGCAACAGCATCATCGATCAATGTATAGAAATACTCAATACCATCCTTCTCAAATGCTTCCTTATAATCGCGATCATAGATCTCCTGGAAAATATCCTTAAATGTGTGATCATACTTTTTGGAAATAGTATCTTTTGTCGCAAACCACAGATCCTGCTTTGTATCAAGCGCATATCTAAAGCAACAATGTGCAAAATTCTCAATGGAAGCAACAACATTGTGCTGTCCCTGAATGATACCTGCTCCTGTAAAGTTGTGGATCAGCTCTCTTGTCTCCTCACCAGCTTCGTTTGTGTAAACAAGCTCTGTCTTTCCCGGTCCCGGAATCTTCATCTCAGTTGCCTTGTAGACATCACCATACGCATGTCTTGCAATTGTGATTGGCTTCTTCCAATTTTTTACAAGCGGTTCTACGCCTTTTACAAGAATCGGTGCACGAAATACAGTTCCATCTAAAATAGCACGAATAGTTCCATTTGGACTTTTCCACATCTCATGCAGGTTATACTCTGTCATTCTTGCCGCATTTGGAGTGATCGTTGCGCACTTAACGGCAACACCGTACTTCTTTGTCGCATTCGCACTGTCAATCGTTACCTGATCACGTGTCTGGTCACGGTATTCAAGTCCCAAATCATAATATTCTGTTTTCAAATCAACAAACGGAAGAATCAGCTCGTCCTTAATCATCTTCCAGAGAATTCTGGTCATCTCATCTCCGTCCATCTCTACTAACGGAGTTGTCATTGCTATTTTTGTCATAATTTTCCTCCTCCTGCAGCTTCGAATGCTGACATATCTTCATGTGAAAACATTCACTTTGATAGTTTACCATGTTATTGTATCAAATGCAATCCCCTGATAAAAAAACAAAAGAATCTCCTTCCACGTTTTTCCCTGCTCTAATAGTTGGTACGCACAATTTTGTGATAACCCAATACCATGTCCATTTCCGCCGCCACAAATCACATAGCCTGTCATCGTATCCTGCTTTGTCACTGGAATCAAACAAAAAAAAGCACTTGGAAGGTAATTTCCTTCGCTTAGCGATACTGTTTCCTCTGATTTATTTTGATATGTACGATTAGGTTCACTTAAAAGCTTTCTCATAACAAGCTCTCCTGTCACCAAGACACTTCCTTTTTCGTATGTAAGCTTAAGTCCTGATGCCATGCCGCCGGCGAAACGACCAGTCACCTGCACAGATGTTAATGTTGAGCTGATGATCTTTTCTAAGCTTTCTCCTTCTGCCTTGATACATTCACTTTGACTGGCGCTAAGCGCTGGAAGACGTTTTAAAAACAGCTCCTGCATTACATCAAGAGGAATCTCACAGCGCCACCTGTACCATGCCATATTTGACTCTAATCCAGCTGCATTCTGATCCTGTAAAAATGCACTGACTGTCGCCTCATCCGTCATATCGCGATCTGGCTCTCCTGTTAAATTAAGTGATTTCAGATAAGGAAGCGTCTGATTTCCAGACCAGGCAAGATTATCTGAAGTATAGCCGCATGATGTTGAAAAATAATATGGCACGATTGGCGCACCGTCACGCGTCATTATCACGCCCGATGTGAGCTTTGCTCCCTGCGCTGAAATCTCCTGATAGCCTGCACTGTTATACACCTGATAATCTACAGAATCATCTGCAAATGAGCCATAATTATCAATCGTTTTTTGGTGAAGAATACGTTCATATGCATATGTACGTGCACATACAGCCTGCAGCTTAGCTGCTTCTAATCCATAGGAAACAGGCATCTCGCTTGGTACTACCTTTGAAACATAATCCTCAAGCGTAAGTTCATTTACAATCACAATGCCCTGTTCACTAAGATATAAATCAAGAACACCTTCATATTCATGGCTGATGCCGCGCCTTAAAATACTGTCAATTATAACGAAGCCGCCCTCCGATGCCACACGAATCGATCCTTCCTGAAAAAACGGATGCTCCGGTGTAATAGTAACAGTCTGTCCGCCGGTAAAAATCTGCTCCTTTGTGCCAGACTGTATATGAAATGTATCTGGACATGTTATGATTACCTTGGCATGCTCAAATGAGGTGTTGTCTGAATTTTTCAACTTAACGCGCATAGAAGGCATCGAAGATACAGCTTCCTCAGTTGGTTTTGTTTCTTCCTGATTTTGAGTCGCTGTTTTTTCATTTTCCTGTATATCAGACGTTGTTTCTTCTTGTGTCTCTGACAAAACACTTTGTTGATTTGCCGTCTGGATTTGTGTTTCATTCCAAATAGCATTTTTCCACAACACAAAAGCTGCGATCAAGATCTCTGCCGTTGCAATAGCCAGGCAGACGATATGGATACGCCTCACGCGGAAATTTTTCATGCTGACACCTCTGCCGCCTGTTTTTAATGTTTACACAAGAAAAGAAAGAAGGCACTACTGCAGAATATTCTGCTGTAATGCCTTCGTACGTTATAATTTTATCTTTTGTACTATCCCAGAGTGCCGTCCCTGCCCATTTGACGCCTAGCTAATGCTAGGTGGGCAACCGCAATCAAACTTCTGCCTTCCACTGCACAACGGAGGCCTGACATCTGCCTGACAATATAGGAATCCCGTATTAAGTCATGTAGGTTCAAATAAAAGCAAGACTTCGTACACCCCAGGATCTATTGTTAGTATAACATATTTTGCAGAAAAATCAAGTAATCATTACATTTTTTTCTGTTCTTATTCTTCATCCCAGTCATCTTCTAGAATTTCATCGCCCCAGTCATCCTCGTCGGAATATTCTTCGTACTTGTCGTAGTCATCATATGCTTCTTCCTGATACTCGTCTTCGTACTCTTGCAAAGTTTCTTCACCGCTTTCATCAACAAAGCCTTCGTCTTCTGCATTTTCCTGCTCTGGATCATTGTCCCATTCGGCTTCCTCAATTTCCTGTGGCTCCCATACAGTGTGTGTATCCTGTACTGGCACTGCTTCTTCTTTTGCTTCCTCTATCGGACGTTTATTCTTAGCTGCCTTCTTTCGTGCTTCCTGCTCTTTTGCACTCTGCTTTACGTGTTCCTTCGCTGTCTTTTGTGCACGCTGCACTTTTTCCTGTGCAGATATAGGCGTTGGAACAATTTCTTTTTCTTCGTCGTTTCCTGCTTCCTGCTCATACACATCATCATCATCGTCTTTGTTTCGTCTTCTGATTAATGTAACTGCAAGAATTGCAACAACAATTGCAATCGCAAAGATAACACCAATGATGACTATTGTTAAATTGTTAATGGTAAGCTGATAGCGGTATGTCTGATGCGGAATAGTAGGACCTGCTGCTGCAGTTGTTACCTGCTGATTCTGTGCGTTTGTCTCTGCTTCATTGCTTTCATTTTCCTGTGCCTGTGATTCAGGCTGCGTGGCTTCGACAGACTCCTCACTGCTTGTCACCTCTGCCTCATCTGACTCCTGTGAAGCCAGAACAGGTGCTGCAGACTTCTGATCATCTGTCAGTGTATTTACAACTTCATATGTTCCGACAGGTGTACCATCCTGAAAAATAAGATACTGTGAAGAGACATAACCAACACCATTTGGTGTCTCAACCTGACTCCAGTTTCCAAATGTTCCAATGCGGTGAACTGCAGCGCCTGGCATTAAAGAAGCAATTCTTGGTGCTGATGTGCTTGGATACTGACGCACATTTAATCCGGAAGCCAGATCATTTTGAGCCATTACAGAGTCATCTGCCGCTGCATATACTTCCTGCTCGTTTCCCTGCACCTTTAAAAATGCATGGTCTAATAATGTCTCTGTATCACTGTAGAAATTATCATTATCTGATTTCATGATTACACAGATAAGATCCATGCCATCACGATATGCTGCTGTAACTAATGTACGTCCTGCATTTGCAGTATGTCCTGTTTTTCCTGCATACACACCTTCATATGGACGTGCACCATTAATCAGCTGATTTGTGCTGGTACAATTTCTCTCACCATACTTGTTTGTTGCCGGAATCGTGTAAGCTGCTGTTGAATCAACATAGCGAAATACATCATTTTTCAATGCTGCATCAAAAATAATCGCTATATCGTGAGCTGTTGTGTAATGATCATCATCATCTAGTCCATGCGCATTCATGTAATGTGTATTGACTGCACCAAGCTCTTGTGCCTTCTCATTCATCATCTCAACAAATGCGTCAATGGAGCCTGCCGTATAAACTGCCAGCGCGCTCGCACACTCATTTGCGGAATTAAGCATAAGGCCAAACAGCGCATCACGCACTGTCATCTCCTCGTCCAATATTGCCACTGGATTTAATGTAGAGCTGTTGCTGCTGATAGAATCCATAACCTCACTGTTAAATACAACAGTATCGTCAAGATCAGTACAATGCTCAAGTGTGACAAGTGCCGTCATAATTTTCGTGATACTTGCCGGGTAGTAACGGTCATCCATATTTTTTGAATATACAATGGAGCCGTCCTTTCTGTTAATTACACAGTATGCCTCCGCCTTGACATCAGGACCATCCTGCTGTGCAAATACGGATACGACAGACAGCATGCAAAGACATACTGCTACTAGTACTGCCGTTATTCTTTTCATTGTTTGCTTCATAATACGTAACCTTTCTTACGCCTTCCATTTTTCATTTTCTGTTGGTCATTATACATTATTTGTTTGTATTATGCAAGCACTATTCAAGTAAATGACTTATATCAAGCTGTCCCCACCCCTGATGACTGCGCGGCAAACCTAGATTTTTCGCACTTTTCCAAAGCTTTAGCTTCACATTTGTATTTGTCATTTTGGGATAACGTTCCAATAAAAGAGCTGCTGCACCAGATACCATAGGCGTAGACATGCTTGTTCCGCTCTTTACTGTATAAGGGCGGTCATCTTCCCCCTTCATTGCATTTGTTGCCACAATATTTGTTCCAGGTGCTACGATCTCTGGCTTACAAATACAGGCAATTGTCGGTCCTCTTCCTGAATAATTATGATAGAATCTTCCACCCTCATCAATCATTTCTTTATCATCGCAGGAACCAACAGTGATAATTTTTCTGCTTATTCCCGGCGATGTAATATTATGCTGCTGCATACCCTCGTTGCCTGCCGCTGAACAAATCACAAGACCACTATCCCAAAGCGATTCAACAGCCTTGACAAGCTGCGAATTTTCTTTCTGCTTTTTAACTGAACCTACTGAGATATTTACAATTTGTATACCAAGGCGTTTCCCATTTTCTTTAAGCCAGCGAATGCCTTCCAGCATAGCAGAGAGCCTTCCTTTTCCGTGAGCATCAAGAACACGTACAGACACAATGAAAGCCTGCGGTGCAATTCCCTGAATATGACCTCCAGAAAGCGTGCCGTCACCTGCGATAATGCCTGCAACATGGGAAGGAGGAAATAGTGTGATCACAGTTATTTTCACGAAATGCCTACTCGGTGAAGCGCCTGTGTTTTTTCTCCTGTACAAAAAAGAACATTTCCTCTGATATAATCGGTTCATGGACATGTGCTATCCTAATCCACTCTTCTGGCGGAATCTGTATCCTCGCTTGATTTTTGTAGCTGACTGTCCTTGTCTTTCCCTGCACTATTTTCCCGGTGTAACACTCGTTTGCTAAAATCCGGTAAATGCTTCTGCTGCTCCAGCCTGCTTTAGCATCTGGAGATGGATATGCTTTTTGCTGACAGTGCTTCACAAGCTTTTTGACTGATATGCCAGCCGCATACGCCTCGAATAGTTCTCTTACAATTGATGCCTCTGGTTCTTTTAATATTAGCTTATGTGGATTCTCTGGTGACTTTTGATAGCCAAATGGAGCGCTGCTTCCAATAAACTCACCGCTAAGCACCTTCTGATGCAAGATTTCCCGCACATTTTCAGAAATCTCCTGGCAATACCACTCGTTTACAAGAGCATATATCTGTCTCGTCTTTTTTCCACTTCGACGCACTGCAATATTATTAATTTTGCCTGTATCTACACCGTCCGTCACACCAATAAAACGAATATTAAGATGCGGCAGCTCCCGATGAAGGTACTGCTCAATATGTAAAAAATTCCGTGAAAAGCGTGACTGATTCTTTGCCAGAATCACATCAAAATGACCTTGTCTGGCATCCTCCATCATCTTAGCAAAGCCAGGGCGCGTATCTGTTAAACCTGATATTGCTTCATCTGTATATTCTTTCACAACCGAAAAACCATGATCGTTTGCATACTTCCTTAAAAGAGCCCTCTGATTCTCAATGCTCTCCTGTTTATCTTCTTTGCTCAGTCTAAGATATATTGCTGCTCGCATGCACTCCCCACCTTAAATCTTGCAGGTTATACTCACCCTTTCTTTATTCTATGGCAGACACTCCATACTAATTCTTGTACAATTACAATTTACAGATAAACCAATATTAATGGCATAGCCTCACCCGTAACTTGTAACCTTGCACATAAATAAAAAAGCACAGCAATCCGCAAATTGCTGCACTTTTTATTTATAATGTTTTTTTCTTATACACCTCTAAATCGTCTTGTCTTTACCTTTATCGGCTTTGGCGGCTTGACATCATGGCGGTGATCGTACCAATAGAAAAACTTATCATAACCCTTTGTTGCAAGATCAATAATCATTGGTGCGAAGTTTACTGCTGCCAATGTGACTATAACGCATGTAAAGTTTAATCCAACTAGTTCCATAATACGCTGACCAATTACCATTGCTACAAGGTAAGCTGTCTGCATAAGGTAAATAACAAATTTGCGGTATCCTGTCATTGGCGAATATACCTGACGAAGTGTGATCAGATAAACCCATCCCGTTGCCAGTACACATACAGTTGAAAGCATCTCACGCGGTGTTCCAATTGAATGGCCAATATTGTTTATAATAGTAATCATTGCTGTAATAGTAATGGCCGCCGGCATTGACATTCGAAGCACTTCTCTGAAGAAATGCTTGTTGACCTTCTGGAAACTTGGTTCTAGCTGCAAAAGCATCGTTGGAATTGCAACTGCACATCCGTTGATGACTGACAGCTGAATCGGCTGGAACGGATAATTCTGTCCAACAATGATTGTCAAAAGTGCTGTCAAAACAGAAAATCCTGTCTTAATTAAGAACATTGAAGCTGCTGCCTTGATATTGTTGATGACACGTCGTCCTTCATTTACAATATGTGGCAGTGATGCAAAGTCTGAATTTAACAATACCAGATTAGCTGTATTTTTTGCTGCCTCACTTCCTGATGCCATCGCAATACTAACATCAGCATCCTTGAGTGCAAGCACATCGTTTACACCATCACCAGTCATAGCCACTGTACGGCCATTTTGCTTTAGAAGCCTTACCATCTGCTGCTTTTGCTTTGGAGTAACACGTCCAAAAACTGAATATTTTAAGATGGCATCCTCCATTTCCTCATCAGTATGGATCGTTGTCGCATCTATATATTTGTCGGCATCCTTTAATCCGGCGCGTGCTGCAATTGCCGCTACCGTTACAGGATCATCACCTGAGATTACCTTTAAGTCAACACCCTGCTCCTCAAAATAACCCAAAATGTCAGGTGCATTCTTACGAACAACATCTGTCATGAAGACGAAACCAACAATCTCAAAGTCCTCTGCTAACGTATAGTCTGTCATCTCATTTGGACTGTGCGCAACTGTCAGCACACGAAGACCCTGACTTGCATATTCTGCAATCTTTTCAAGCACTGCCGGATCTGCCTGCGGGAAAATAAACTGGTATGCACCCATAAGGTACGTTCCTTCTCCCTCAAACACAACACCGCTGAACTTGCGCTCTGACGAAAATGGAAGCACAAGCTTTGTGTTTGTTGACTGGTTTCTCTTATAATGCTGACGAAGCGCCTGAAATGTCTCATTTTCATCGCCAAGTGCTGAAACCATTCTGCCCATCAGCTGCTCTAAATCAATATCTTCCTTTACTGATTCCTCACCCTGCACGCAGAGATGACCTTCTGTGATTGTTCCTGTCTTATCAAGACAAAGCGTATCTACGCGCGCCAAAGTTTCGATACAAAACAGCTCACGGACAAGTGTGCTTCGTCTCGCCAGACGAACTGCGCCAAGTGCTAGCGCCACACTAGTCAAAAGTACAAGACCTTCTGGGATCATACCAAGCACTGCGGCTACTGTATCAAGTGCTGCCTGCTCATAGGTGCTGCCTGAGATCCAATACTGCTTTGCAAATAATATAATGCCAAGCGGTACAATAATGATACTGATAAACTTTAAGATCGTATCCAGATTTCTCTGCAGCTCTGTCTTATAGCGTTTAAACTGCTTTGCCTCTGACGAAAGCTTTTCCATATAACAATCATGTCCAACTTCTGTCAGAAGACACATTGCCTTTCCTGATGTCACAAAGCTTCCTGACAGCACCTTGCTGCCGCACGTCTTATGGATTGAGTCAGACTCTCCTGTTAAAAGAGATTCATTTACATCCACCTCTCCATCCAAAATCACACCGTCCGCTGGAATCTGTCCTCCGCTCTTTAGCAAAATAACATCATCCTTTACCAGTTCTGAAACTGTTATAGACTTTTTCACACCATCACGTATTACATCTACATGACTTACTGTCAGGATCTTCAATTTATCAAGCGTAATCTTTGCCTTGATTTCCTGAAAAATACCAATCAGCGTATTTGCGATGATGATAAAGATGAACAGCATGTTTTTGTAGGAGCGAACAGATAAAACTAGTGCCAGCAGCACGATATTGATAAAGTTGAAAAACGTCAATGTGTTTCCCATCACAATATCTTTAACACTGCGGTTGCTTGAATCCTGAATGGCATTTACCTGTCCGTCTGCAATACGCGCTTCTACCTCTGCCTGCGTCAATCCCTGAAAGCAAAGCTCTCCATTTGCTCCTGTCTGCACACGTGTGTGCTTTTTCGGGTCAAAGTCATCTGTGGAATTTTGCGGCTGCGGCTCATCACCAATCTCTGGCTGATCCACTTTCTGATCTACAGTCTCCTGATCAACAGATAATTCTTCGTTGTCGCCCATACTCTTTTTCTTTCTTCATTTTAATTTTAGAGCCAATGTCTGTAAATTCACAATTGTACAGACAGTTCTTATTTTATCATACCGATTTGTCAAATACAAGTTTTTCCTTTTTTTTTAAAGAACTTTTAATTTTCTCTTCCCATTTTGTTCTTTCTGGTATATAATACCCGTGAACCAAATGAGTCATACAATCGGAAAGGAGTTATTCTCTATGAGACACTTATTAAACCCATTGGATCTGTCCATGGATGAGCTGGATAATATTTTAAATCTGGCTAATGATATTAAAGAAAATCCAACCAAGTATGCACACAAATGTGACGGCAAACGTCTTGCTACACTTTTCTATGAGCCAAGCACACGAACCCGTTTAAGCTTTGAATCAGCAATGCTTAATCTCGGGGGTACTGTTATTGGCTTTTCTTCTGCCGAAAACAGTTCTGCTTCTAAGGGCGAGAGCGTTGCTGATACAATCCGTGTTGTATCATGCTATGCCGATATCTGTGCAATGCGCCATCCAAAGGAAGGTGCTCCAAAGGTTGCCTCCATGTTTTCTAGCATCCCAGTCATCAATGCTGGAGACGGCGGACACCAGCATCCAACTCAGACGCTGACTGATCTTTTCACAATCCGTACCTTAAAGGGACATACAGACAACATGACAATCGGTCTTTGCGGCGATTTAAAATTTGGCCGTACCGTTCATTCTCTGATTGAATCTCTGGTTCGCTATAAAAATGTAAAATTTGTTCTTATCTCCCCTCCGGAGCTTCGCGTTCCAAGCTACATCCGTGACGAGGTATTAAAGGGATTTGAATTTAAGGAAGTAACAAATCTGGATGATGTTCTTCCAGAGCTTGATATTCTTTATATGACACGTGTTCAGAAGGAGCGTTTCTTCAATGAGGAAGACTACATCCGCATGAAGGACTGCTATATCCTGACAAAAGAAAAGATGGATCTGGCAAAGGATGACATGCTCGTTCTTCATCCACTTCCACGTGTAAATGAAATTTCTGTAGAAGTAGATAACGATCCACGTGCTGCATACTTTAAGCAGGTTCAGTTTGGCGTATATGTCCGCATGGCACTTATTCTGACACTGCTCGGACTTGCACCTGAAAAAATCTAAGAAATTTGAGGAGGAATATTATGCTGAACATCAGTGGTATTAATAACGGTGTCGTTCTCGACCATATCCAGGCAGGAAAATCAATGGATATCTACCATTATTTAAATCTTCAGGAACTGGACTGCCAGGTTGCTATCATCAAAAATGCAAAGAGCAGCAAAATGGGCCGCAAGGATATCATCAAGATCGAGGGCAGCTTAGATCTGCTTGATCTTGACGCACTCGGCTACATTGATCACAAGATTACCGTTAACATCATCAAGGATGGCGTGATCTCTGAAAAGAAGATCCTTCGTCTTCCAAAGCGTATCACAAATGTAATTCACTGCAAGAATCCGCGCTGCATCACCTCCATTGAGCAGGAGCTGCCGCACGTATTTGATTTGACAGATGAAGAAAATAAAGTATATCGCTGTATCTACTGCGAGACAAAGCATCGCTAATTGTACTAGCTTGATCAGAAAAGCCAAAATAATAGAGCTACGTGCAAAGGTTATGTTGTTTTGAAAAACCCCATCGGCTTACCTAATAAGCTGATGGGGTTTTCATATTAACTCTAATTTTAATAATTCAACACTTTTTAGAAGTATACAAGATCTTCCTTCGGTGCACTTGTCTGAGCAACCTCAGTCGCACGAAGCACCGGTCCCTTCTCGCCATAAAGATCAGAATATTCCCACTCAAACGTTGCAGTGACCATTACCCACTGACGTCTCTTTAAGCTCGCTGTATCCTTATACTTGCAGACAAAACCAAGGAAACGAATATCATCGGCACAGCATGTCATCGCATTTCTTCCTGGAACGAACACATCTGCTGGGAACTCCTTATTCTTCATAACCATTGCCTTGAACACAATGGTCTTTCCGACATACTCATCTGGATTATCCTGTGCATCAATATACCAAATACCGTAATCCTCATCCTCAAGATGAATCACATCCTGATCGCGGTCATAAGGAAGTACATCTTCTGGCTGCAAAGTCTCTCCATCCTTTGTCTCAAACATCACCTCTGCACGGCGGTTTACTGCCTTGATTGAACGATTGAATGTATCAATTGGAGTCTCCTGTGTACAGCGATTGAAAACAACCATATCAGTGTATGTTAAAAGTTCCATTGCAAGTGACTTGATATTATTTAAGTACAGCTGGAAGGTGCTTCCATCGAGAACAGTGATAGTCTGATACAGTTCCCATGAGTATGGAAATGGAAGCTGTGTAATATTCTTTGGAGACCACATACCATTATACTCGATAATAACACGATCTGGCTTGTGGCGCTTTCCTACCTCACGGAAGTACTCTCTGTTTAATTCACTCTCTTCCTCGATTGTCTCTATCACAACATGATACTTGTCCATAAATTCCTGATCAAGCTCTGTCTCTCCTTCTTCGCAAAGGATTAAAAGTGTCTTAGATCCATCATTAAAATAATCCTGCTGCAGCGTAAATTTCAAAAATGATGTCTTTCCGCCTTCCAGAAATCCGGTGATCATATATACTGGTATCTCATTTGCCATGTTACTGTCTTCCCTTTCTAACGCTTTTATAACGAAGAGCTGCCTCACCTTATTACAGGATTGGCAACTCTATCGCCATGTTTCTCTACTTTTTTATCGCTTACAGCTTAAACAGCTTTTCTAACTTATCGGTATCCATCTTAGAACCAATTACACAAAGTCTTCCTGTGTAATCCGGTGCACCATTACGGATCTCATACTCACCCGGAACAAGGTCGAAATACAGCCATGTGCCATCTGCTGCCGGCAGCATTCCCTTTGCTCTTAAGATAATACCAAACTCGGTCTCCTCAGACAGCTTAACAAGAATTTCATCAAGCTCTTCCTTTGTATACTTTCTAGGAGTCTCCTTGCCCCAGCTGGTAAATACCTCATCTGCATGATGATGGTGATGATGATCATGATCGTGGCAGCCACAGGTGCACTCCTCGCCATGCTCGTCATGGTCATGATGATGCTCGTCATGATCGTGGTGATGATGATGGTGCTCATGCTCGTGATCATCGTCGTCATCGTGATGATGATGCTCGTGATCATGGTCATGGCAGCAGCAATCATCGTCGTCGTCATGATGGTGATGATGATGCTCATGCTCCTCTTCTTCATGAAGCTTCATAGCCTCTTCCATCAGCTCCTCTGCCAGTGAATGACCCTGCTCCATAACAGCCAGAATCTGCTCACCTGTCAGCTCGTCCCACGGAGTGGTAATGATCTTTGCCTTTGCATTCTTCTCCTGAATCATGGAAACTGCCTGAGCCAGCTTTTCTTCCTTCATTCCCTGAGTTCTGCTTAAGATGATGGTGTTTGCGCTCTCAACCTGATTGTTATAGAACTCACCAAAGTTCTTCATATACATCTTGCACTTTGTCGCATCTGCAACTGTTACAAAGCTGTTTAAGTCAAGATCAATCTCACCTGCAACGTTCATGACAGCTGCGATAACATCAGACAGCTTGCCTACGCCTGATGGCTCAATAATAATGCGGTCTGGATGATACTGCTCAA
>ERZ1673736.3663-NODE-3663-length-13966-cov-4.949321_pt1 | contig 13966 bp, 13 predicted proteins | sample MGYA00580212_ERZ1673736 | MGnify/ENA primary metagenome ERZ1673736 (study PRJEB41218, sample SAMN15661752) | gut metagenome | host: Homo sapiens | place: Canada: London | collected 2015-08-20/2019-03-30 | study: EMG produced TPA metagenomics assembly of...
AATTGATGATTGATGATATGAAAGAAGAAGCGGAGAGAAGGAGAAAGGAGCTGGAGGAGAGCCAGAAGGAGCTGGAGGAGAGCCAGAAAGAGCTGGAAGAAAGCCAGAAGGAGCTGGAAGAGAGCCAGAAAGAGCTGGAGGAGAGCCAGAAGGAGCTGGAGGAGAGCCAGAAGGAACTGGAGCAGCAAAGAAAAGAAAATGAAGAGCTAAGGAGACTTCTGGGAGAGAGGCTGAATTGAGTGAAAAGGGCGCTTTTTATGGCGCCCTTGGGTCGATTTATGATGGTGATTACAGCTCGAAGCACTCCATATCGTCGGGAACATAGAGATTGCCATGATAATACTGACGGCCTTCTTCGGTATACCACCGTTTTCTGTTTTTTATATTTTTGTCTTCCGTGTGATAGAGAATCAGGTTCGGGATGTTTAGTTCCTGCGCAGTCTGGCAGGCTTCTTTTACCGTGCTGTGATGCTTTTCATAAGGGTTGAAAATATCTGCCTCCCGGAAAAGGCAGAAGGCTTCATGCATCAGCCAATCGCTTCCGTTTACATATGCATAATTTGCCGGATTGTAAGGTTCGTCACCTGTGCAGGTGAATTTTTTACGGTTTGGCAGCATCATAGTGAATCCATACTGCGTTGCTTTTGTGGATTCAATGTCAAAAAATGTAACATCACATCCCAGAATTTTTCGTGTTTCTCCGGAATGTACAGAATGAAGAAGTATCCTTTCATCAATATGCCGGAACACCTTTTTCTGAATTGTAAGACTGGCAATGGTCTGAATAATATCGGGCAGATCTTCGTGACAGTAAATATGAAGTTTACCTTCGTATGTTCCCCGGTTCATATTCTGCCCAATCATGCGAATCAGCCAGATCAGGCCAAGCAGATGATCTATGTGTTCGTGAGTGATAAAGATATCGTGAATTTCGCACAGTGGAATATCAGCGTCTTTAAGTTTTTTTAAAATCTGATTACCGCCGCCGGCGTCTACCAGAAAGTGCCGGTTGTTGTCAGAAAATACAAAACAAGTGTTATAACATTCTGTTACAGCTGCATTTCCGGTTCCTAGAATTGTAAGCTTCATAAGTGTTTTCACCATCCTCTAATATATTTGATGTTGGGGGCAAAAGCCCCAACTATGATGCCTGCGGATTGCGACGCGTAGCTAGTCCTTTAGGGTTCCGTGCTACGCACTTCCACAATCATTGTATCAAACACATTAGAGGATGGCAAGAGGTGGCACTTTCTGGCTATAGCAGCTTTAAAGTTGTGTTAATACAGAATCAAGTGTGACTTCTGTTTCCGTATCTCCTACGCAGACGGTATAAGTCTCTCCTTTTTTTAGAGCCGGTGTGGATATAGAAAACCACTGTATATTTTTTTCTGCCGTGATTTCGGCAATCGTATCACCCCCGCTATCTTTGACTGTAATTGTAGTTCCAGCTGAAATAGATTGATTTGTGGAGCATATTATTACCGGTTGTGTAGAGGTATCGCTTGGATTCTGTACCATACCAACACTTCCTACGGCAAGAAATGTGCCGCCTGTAATCTGGCATTCGGAAGCATAATCAAGGGTTCCGTTGCCGCCATTTGTCGGACCGTGGACGGTTATTTCGCCGCCGCTTATCAGAATATCTCCATTGGCATCAAGACCATCGCCCTCGGCATTTACGTACAGGGTACCGCCATTGATAGTTAAGGTCGCTCCCTGATCTTCACCGGCCATAGCACCCATGACGCCGCCGTGCTCCATACTTTCCCCGCCGCGTCTCATATCGCTCATATTGTCCGCATCGTTTGTGGAGGTGTCTTCTGCGCTGTAATCCGTTTCGGGGTTAGAGGCGCTATCATTATCTCCTGCGGCATTTACACCGTCATCGTTGGCAACTGCTTTTATATTGCCGTCGTTTAAAATAATATCGAATCCTTCCAGTCCTTCATAGCTTTGTTGTATGTCAATGAAACCGCCGTTGACAGTCAGGCAGTTGTCGGCATGAATGCCGTCGTCTCCGCTGGTAATCGTAAAGCTGCCTCCGTCAATGGTAACATTTTGATTGCTGTGGAGAGCGTCATCATAGGAATTTATGGTAAATTCGCCGCTCTCGACAATAAGCTCTACATAGGATTTCAACCCTTTTGTACTGTCTGGTTCTGTGGAAGCATCGGTCTGTGGCTCGCTCTGAGGCGTCTGTTCGTTCATCGTTAGTTTTTCGCCTTGCGGCATTTGCCTATCCATTCCCGGATTTTCACCTTGCGGCATTTGCCTATCCATTCCCGGATCTTCGCTCTGTGGTATTTGCCCACCGGGAGCGCCGCCTGACTGTACGGCATTTTCGCTGCCGCCACCCGTTTGAATATCAAAAGTGCCGTCATTGATTCGCAAGAGGGTTTCAGCCTGAATGGCATCCTTTTCAGTAGTTATCTGAAAGGAACCGTCTTCGATTATAATGTAACCTTTGTCGGTTTCTTCTGTATTGGTTGCTTTGATTCCATCGCCGCCGGAGGTTATGGTAAAGTCCCCGTCTTTGATGGATACGCTGTCTTTGCCGACAAGCCCGTCGCCTACGGAAGTAACGGTAAAACTTCCGTTTACAAATTTTAAGGCATCCTTGCTCTGAATCGCATGATTATAATTGCCGGATACGGTCAAACTGCCGGTACCGTTGAATGTGAGATCGTCTTTTGCAAAAATGGCAGCTTCCGGTTCAGGATTTTCTTCACTGTCAGATATGTATTCTGAACCGTCGGTTATGCTGTTTTCTGAATTTTCCGCCAGAGTAACCACGGTGTCTCCGCTTTTGATATAGACAGCAGCGGAAGTACTGCAGTTTATAGCTGCGTTATTGAGAACCAGTTTTGTGCTGCTTTCCTTTCCTGTGTCTACAATAATCTGCCCGTTGGAAAGCTCACCTGTTAATACATAGGTTCCGCTTTTTGTAATGGTTGCTGTGCTTCCGTCTATACTGACGGAATCTTCTTCACAGGTGATAGTGTCTTCTTTTAGAGTTAGAAGTGTGGAAGTGCTTTCCTTCCAGTCAGCGTCCAGTTTCTCTTCGCTGTATTTTCCCTCTGTGAGAGTTACCGTGCTCTCAATTGCGTGGTCTTCACCGGTGGAAGATGTTGTGTTTTCTGAGGCGGCAGTTTTGACGGTGTCTGCCTGGCTGCAGCCCGCAGATAGAAGTGCAAGGCTCATGAGAAGTATGAGTACAGTTTTTCTTTTCATAATGGCGCGCCTCCTTATAATTCTTCCTGGATACTGGAACGGCGTCCGCAGATAATCGTGAGATTTCCGTTCCGGCACCGGATAGCATCAATCATTTCTTTTTCCTGTTTGGAATCTTTGAGCGTAATGTGGTACTCCAGTTCATACATGCTTCCCAGATTGGTTGTTTTTACGCGCTGAAGGCTGGATTTGGAAGTATATTTCCGAAAAATATCTTCAAAAATTTCGGTATAGTCCATATTTTCAGCAATGGTGATCCGAAGGTCTTTGTCGGCGGAACCGGTTTCGCCGAAGGGGGTCTTCATCAGAAGTAAGAACACGACTCCGGTAAGTACGGTCATCATGCCTGCAAATGTAAGGAAGCCCATTCCGGTTGCGAGTCCCACTGCCATAGAAAAGAAGATACTGACGATTTCTCTGGAACTTCCGGGGACAGAGCGGAAGCGAATTAGGCTGAAGGTTCCGAGAACGGCCACGCTGGTTCCCACGTTTCCATTTACCAGCATAATGACAAGCTGGACAAGTGCGGGGAGAATTGCCAGTGTGACGACGAAGTTTTTGGTGTAAGACCCCTGGAACATATAGAGAATGGCAATAAAGATGCCCAGTGTCAGGGATACGGCGGTACAAAGCAGTGCGTTTTGAATTGATAAATTTCCTTCGATTCCATTAAGTATACTTGTAAACATTATTGTTTCCTCCTTAGGCTTCCAGCCAGGGATGAAGTTCCCCGCTTTTTACAGAATTAGTATAGACAGCTCCGTATTTTGAAAAAGATATCGGGTATATTTGCAGATTGCACAGAATGTCTGCCAGCCACAAAGGATAGGCGGCGGGAACCTTTATTTCCATCAGATAAATCTGATTATTCAGGATATGACAATCTTTATCGTAGTCCAGTTCCAGACGGTGATAGCGGCTTCGGATATTGCGGTCTATGGTAATCCTTAGTTCCGGTATATCTGTTCCAACATAGGCAATCCGGTCATAGGCAAGATATACTTTAGGTTCCGGATGATGGAACTGCATAAAGTAAGCAATTTCCTGCATAATCTGATCGCTGTTTTCCGGCAAAAGCCCGGTCTCCAGAAAAAGTCTGGCCCGGGACATGGGAAGAGACGTGCGCCGTTTGTACACGACGCCGCTGTATTTTTTCTTGATTTCCAGAAATACAGGACTGTCGTCGGTGATTCTGCCGTAACCGCGGACACGAAACTTTTCTTTGTATTTGGGTTTTTCAATAGAATCCCGGATCAGGTCATAGTACGGAGTATCATAATAAATGTTATGTATGGTGTGAAGGCCGTACTCGTCTTGCTGGATCCTGGTTTGGATAGCATGTAAAAATGCATTGTATTGCTCTGGGGTTAATTGGTATTTCTTTTCTACTCTTTGAAAAATATATTGATTTGCCATGTGTTTCCCTCCTCAATATCAGTTTAAATGTTAAATGTGGGTAAAATATGGGAAAAGTGTGAAAAAAAGATGAAAAAGCATCTATAAAATCTGGTGGACATCAGCGCTTTCATACAGTAAAATATAAACATTAACTTACAGAAGAAAGGAAGAGAAGACATGAGCAACCTTACAGAAATCAGATGGCACGGCCGCGGCGGCCAGGGAGCCAAGACGGCTGCGCTTCTGCTTGCGGATGTGGCGTTCCAGACCGGAAAATATGTACAGGGATTTCCAGAATATGGGCCGGAACGTATGGGCGCGCCCATCACGGCATATAACCGGATCAGCGACACAGTTATCCGCGCTCATTCCAATATCTACGAGCCGCAGTATGTAGTTGTGGTAGATGAATCTTTATTGGAAGCAGTAGATGTTACCAGTGGCCTTAAGAAGGATGGAGCAATTCTTATTAATACACAGCGGAGTAAGGAAGAGATTGTTCCGCATTTAAAAGGATATGAAGGAAAAGTGTATACGATAGATGCCCATAAGGTATCTATGGCAGCTATGGGAAAATATTTTCCGAACACACCGCTTCTTGCAGCAATCGTTAAGGTAGCGGGGATTATGGATGAAGAGACATTTTTAAGGGAGATGCGGGCATCTTTTTCGCACAAATTTGCCAGCAAGCCGGAGGTAATTGACGGCAATATGGCGGCTCTCGAGATGGCGTTAAAGGAGGTACAGTAATGGCAGCAGACATCACAAAATTAGGCGTGAAAGCGACTTGGAAGGACCTGACGGAGGGGATGGTAATTGCCGGAGCGGGAACTTCTAAGGCATTTAATACCGGTGAGTGGTCTACGGACAAGCCGGAATTTATTGAAGAGAAATGTAAGCAGTGCCTGCTCTGTGTTCCGGTATGTCCGGATAGCTGTATACCGGTGAAGGACAAGAAGAGAGGCGCATTTGATTATGATCACTGTAAAGGGTGCGGTATTTGTGTAAAGGCATGTCCTTTTGGTGCAATTACGATGGAAGGGGTGAAATAGGATGGCGAAAAGAGACAGATTATCAGGCAACGAGGCAGTGGCAACTGCCTTAAGACAGATTAACCCGGATGTATTTCCGGCGTTTCCCATTACCCCATCAACAGAGATTCCCCAGTATTTTGCTTCTTTTGTGGCAAATGGATTGGTAGATACGGAATTTATTCCTGTAGAGAGTGAGCACAGTTCTATGAGTGCTGCAATCGGTGCTTCAGCAGCAGGTGCAAGAAGTCTGACGGCGACGTCTTCCTGCGGTCTTGCTTATATGTGGGAGGAATTGTACATAGCGGCTTCCAACCGTCTTCCGTTAGCGCTGGCGCTGGTGAACCGCGCTTTATCCGGGCCGATTAATATTAACTGCGACCATTCCGACAGTATGGGAGCAAGAGATGCAGGCTGGATCCAGATTTATGCGGAAAATAACCAGGAAGCATACGATAATATGGTGCAGGCGTATCGTATTTCCGAGCATAAGAATGTAAGGCTTCCGATTATGATTTGCCAGGATGGCTTTATTACCAGCCATGCGGTAGAGAATATTGAACTTCTGGAAGATGAAGAGGTTAAGAATTTTGTGGGCGAGTATGAACCGGAGAATTATCTCCTGAATCCTGACTGTCCGATGGCAGTCGGCCCTTATTCCATTACGGATTACTATATGGAAGCAAAGCGTAATCAGGCGGAGGGCATGAAACATGTCAGCAAAGTAGTTCTTGATGTGGCGAAGGAATTTGCTGCGTTGTCCGGCAGAGAGTACGGACTGTTTGAAGAGTATTGCATGGAAGACGCGGAGACGGCAGTGGTGATGATCGGTTCAGCGGCAGGTACAACGAAGGATGCCATTGACAGATTGCGTGCGGAAGGCAAAAAGGTTGGATTGATTAAGATCCGTCTGTTCCGTCCGTTCCCGGCTGATGAGATTGCTGAGGCGCTTTCCCATGTGAAAGCGGTTGCGGTTATGGACCGGGCTGAAGGATACACGAACCATGGCGGACCGTTGGGCGCAGACGTGATGGCGGCCTTATTCCGTGCCCGTTCGCAGGCTTTTGCGGTAAATTATATCTATGGTCTTGGCGGACGCGACGTGCGTGTGGAAGACATGGAAGGTGTTTTCGAGACCCTGGATCAGATTGTAAAGACCGGTGACGCAGGCGAGACTTATCGTTATCTGGGAATCAGGGAATAAGGGGGTGCGAAAGATGAGTTATAATTTCAAAGAGACAATGAACAAACCGGAACGCCTGGCGCCGGGCCACAGGATGTGTGCCGGATGCGGCGGAACAATTGCAGTAAGAAATGTGCTCCGGGGTCTGCATGAAGGTGACAAGGCAGTGATCGGCAATGCCACCGGATGTCTGGAGGTATCTACATTTACTTATCCTTATACTTCATGGGAGGACAGCTACATCCACAATGCATTTGAAAATGCAGGCGCTACGCTGAGTGGCGTGGAAGGGGCATATAAAGCGTTAAAGAGAAAAGGAAAGCTGGATGAAACGTATAAATTCATTACTTTCGGCGGAGACGGCGGTACCTATGATATTGGTTTCCAGTCTCTGTCAGGGGCGATGGAGAGAAATCATGATATGGTGTACGTTTGCTATGATAACGGTGCCTACATGAACACGGGAATCCAGCGCTCTTCTGCAACACCGATGTACGCGGATACGACGACTACTCCGGTAGGAAGTAAGAGCAACGGCAAGCCGCAGAACAGAAAGGATCTGGCTGCGATCATTGCGGCACATGACGTGCCATATGTGGCACAGACTACATTTGTCCAGAATTTCAAAGACCTTCATATCAAGGCAGAAAAGGCGATTTATACGCCGGGAGCTGCATTTTTAAATGTTATGGCGCCCTGTCCCCGTGGATGGAGATATCATACACCGGATATTATGGAAATTTGTAAATTGGGTGTAGAAACCTGTTACTGGCCGCTGTTTGAGGTGGTAGAGGGCAAGTGGATTTTGAATTATGAGCCGAAGAAGAAGCTGCCGATTGAAGACTTCTTAAGACCGCAGGGAAGATTTAAACATTTATTCAAAAAAGAGAATGAATATCTGATTGAGGAATTCCAGAAAGAAGTTGACAGAAGATGGGATGAGTTACTCTTTAAATGCTCAAAATAATAAAGAATAATTAAAATTTGGTAAAATTTATCAAAAAAGTATTAAAAAAATGCGAGGATTTATGCAATAGCATTATTGACAAAAAAATGTCATTCCTGTAATATAATTGGCATATCGAAGGAGATTTTGAAGAACGAAAGTTCTCGGAATCTCCTTTTTTGTATTTATGAAAAGGAAGAGGAGGATTTATTATGGCTGAAGAAATTTTAAGCGCTGTAAGTGATCAGGTCTTTGGAGTCTGGTTCTTAATCGGAGCTGCTCTGGTATTCTGGATGCAGGCGGGATTTGCTATGGTGGAGGCAGGATTTACCAGGGCAAAAAACTCGGGAAATATTCTGATGAAGAACCTGATGGACTTCTGTATCGGAACAGTAATGTTTATCCTGATAGGTTTTAGTTTGTTACTTGGAGAAGATTTCCTTGGGTTAATCGGAAAGCCCGGATTCGATATTATTACCAATTATGCGAATTTTGATTGGTCTGCTTTCGTATTCAATCTGGTATTTTGTGCGACTACAGCAACAATCGTATCAGGGGCTATGGCAGAAAGGACAAAATTTTTATCCTACTGCATTTATTCTGCAGTGATTTCTGCATTGATTTACCCAATTGAGGCACATTGGATCTGGGGCGGCGGCTGGCTTTCACAGATAGGCTTCCATGATTATGCAGGTTCTTGTGCGATTCATATGGTAGGCGGCATTTCCGCATTGATTGGAGCAAAGATCCTTGGACCCCGTATTGGTAAGTTTACGAAGGATGAATCCGGTAAGATCGTCAAAGTAAACGCATTCCCCGGTCACAACCTTCCAATTGGCTGTCTTGGTGTATTTATCCTGTGGCTTGGCTGGTACGGGTTCAATGGAGCTGCTGCTACAACGGTAGATGAACTTGCTTCTATCTTCCTGACTACAACAGTAGCACCGGCAGTTGCAACAGTCGTGTGTATGATTTTTACATGGGTGAAATATGGAAAACCAGATGTATCTATGTGTCTGAATGCATCTTTGGCAGGTCTGGTTGCAATTACAGCTCCTTGTGATGTTACAGATGTAGTTGGTGCAACTGTAATTGGCGCGGTAGCTGGTGTGCTGGTAGTATTCGGTGTATGGCTTCTGGATGAAAAACTGCGGATTGACGACCCGGTCGGTGCGGTTGCAGTTCACTGTTTAAATGGTATCTGGGGAACAATTGCAGTTGGTTTGTTTGCAACATCTTCTTCACCGGCATTTGAGACGGCAGGAATTAAAGAAGGTCTATTCTACGGCGGCGGTTTTGAGCAGCTTGGACTTCAGTTGATTGGATTTGCGTCGGTTGCAGCATGGACGGCAGTCACGATTACGATCGCTTTCCTTGCAATTAAGGCAACTGTAGGCCTTCGTGTTTCAGAAGAAGAAGAAATTGTCGGACTGGATGCAACAGAACATGGACTTCCTTCAGCTTACGCGGGCTTCAGTATTATGGATATTTCTAACACCATGACTATGGATGTAAATGAAAATACAGACCTTGGCGTGGAGAGCTTCGATGCAGCTTCTGACGCAATGAAAAATGCGGCCGTTAAAGTTGTTAAAATGCCTGTTACAGAGACTGGAATGTACAAAGTTTCTATTATTGCAAAATTGTCCAGATATGACCGCTTAAAGAAAGCCATGAATGATATTGGTGTAACCGGTATGACGGTAACGCAGGTTATGGGCTGTGGCGTTCAGAAAGGCGCCGGCGAAAAATACCGTGGAGTTGAGATGGACGCAACCCTGCTTCCGAAAGTTAAGGTTGAGGTTATCGTAGGAAATATTCCGGTAGATAAGGTAGTGGACGCTGCGAAGAAAGCACTGTATACAGGACATATCGGAGATGGTAAGATCTTTGTATACAATGTGGATAAGGTAATTAAGGTCCGCACGGGCGAAGAAGATCTGGCGGCTCTGGCAGACGTAGAGTAATGAAAAGACGGTTGGCATTATGATCCAACAGTACAAAAAGAATATAAAAACAAAAGGATCGTATCTGTGTCGCTTACAGGTACGATCTTTTTCTATTAATAGAAACAAATTTCAGCGTATCATCAAACAAATCATTACGTATTATATGTAAACTAACATGTAATGTCAACAGAAAAATGCTCTGGAAAGTAAATTTAATTAAAGAATGGGAAAAAGCAGCAATGTTGTGTATCTGGGACTGGCAACTGTGCCGACAGCTTGTTATAATAAATTTCATAGCGAAAAAGAAAGGAGAAACAGCAGTGAAGATTAAACATATATTATTTGACCTGGATGGAACGCTGCTTCCGATGAAGCAGGATGAGTTTGTGGAATATTATCTGCCTCTGTTGGCAGAGCGCTTTGTGGACAGGGGAATTTTGCAGAAAGAATTTATCGGGTACATATGGAAGGGATTTGCCGCAATGGTAGCAAATGATGGAAGCTGTACAAATGAAGAGGTTTTCTGGAAGTGTTTTCAGGAAAACCTTCCCTTCTCCCGGGAAGAGCTGGTGCGGGATACCATAGATTTCTATGGCGGAGATTTTAATAAGGCGATTCATGCAACCCAGCCGACGCTTGTATCGGGGGAGATTATCCGGGCGGCGAAGGAGAAGGGTATACAGGTGTATCTTGCGACCAATCCGGTGTTCCCACGAGTGGCGACGATGAACAGGATTCGCTGGGCCGGGCTTCGGGCGGAGGATTTCCGCATAATTACTATCTATGAGAATTACTGTTACTGTAAACCAAATACGAAGTATTATGAGGAGATTTTAAAGGAATTTGCTTTAAATCCGGAGGAATGTCTGATGGTAGGAAATGACGTGGAAGACGATCTGGCGGCCGGAAAACTGGGGATAAAAACCTATCTTGTGACAGATTGCGTGGAAAATAAGAAAAATCTGCCGATTACTGCAGATTATACGGGCTCTCTGAAGGATTGTCTGGCATTTGTAAAGGAGATATAGGATGAAAGTTGATTTAAAAAAAGCAGCAAGAATAATCATTCCATTTATAATAGCCCTGATTTCCATCTTTGGTGTAAGCAGAGCTGCAGCCTCACCGGAATTTCATGCGAAAACGATTGAATCTCTGGATGAAAAGAGGAACACCGTAATGGAACTGACGGCGGCATCTACAGCGGCATCTGCGGCAATTACTCTGATTCCGGGCGATACGGCGACTCCCATAGCAGAGAAGCTTGCAGATTTAAGTACATATTTCTTGGTGGTCCTGTGTGCGATTTATCTGGAAAAATATTTGGTGACAATTACGGGTTACGCTGCATTTTCCATATTGATTCCCGCCGCCTGCGTGTTATATATAGTGAGTGTTTTTTATAAAGAAAAGGCATGTAAATGGCTTGCAAATAAATTGATTGTGTTTGGAATAGCAATTGTGCTGATTGTACCGGCGAGTGTGCAGCTGTCGAATCTGATAGAGCGAACTTACGAGTCTTCCATTAATGAAACGATTGAATCTGCCAGACAGGCGACAGAAGAAATAGAAGGAAGTGCGGGGGATTCGGATGAAAGTGAGGACGACGAAAGCGGGGTATTATCGGGATTCTTCTCTAAAATAACGGATGGCGTGTCAGGAGTTGTGGAGAAAGTAGAAAATATTCTGAATGATTTTGTTGAAGCGCTGGCGGTGATGATTGTGACTTCGTGCGTGATACCGATTGTGGTTATTATATTTTTTATCTGGCTTGTGAAAAATATTCTGGGAATGAATATCAGTATTCCGGTGAAAAAGCCCCGTTAGTACAGATTCCAGACTTTTTAAGTTCCGAATCCTTTCGTGGAATGTCTCTTCCAATTGCATACAGCATGAATTCTTTATAATGGATAAATTTCAGGGGAAGGCGTGACTCATGTGGGTCACGCCTTCTTTTGTTTTAGATGAATGGAGGAAATAGCCACCGCAAAAGCAAAGGGAATATAGGCTTCTTTGTGATAAAAAGAAGAAATCTGATAGATTCTGATAGATAATCCAAAGAATAATCTGTAAAATACTTGTATCGGAGGCAATTTTACAGTATAATATGAGACATGTAGGAGTCTGTCAAGATGTACGCTATTTGATAATATCAATGCAATTTATAGAAGAAAACAGAAAAAATGTTGTTTTTGAGGAAATGTCAGTAAGGGAGAAATTTATGAAAAGATGTCCAAGATGTAACAGAGTTTATTCGGATTTGGTTAGTGTATGCCCGGAATGTAATGTTTCGTTGACAAGCAAGCAAGGTAATGATACGAATCCGTACAATAAAGCAAAGAGGCGTGAAAGAAAAACGGGGAACAAGGATAAACGCAATGGAAAAAAGAAGCTGCCTTACATCATTTTGATAGTGGTTTTGTGTATTATTCTGATTTGTATACTGAGTCAGTGTGGGTCTTCAGCAGATACATCGAATCGGAATATTGAAACGAATGAAGATGTGGCTGAAGATATCATATATGGTGATGTGGTCGAAGATATCACATATGATGATGTGGATGACGATGGTTTTGTAAAAGAAAAGACTCTTGAGAATGCGGAAACTTTTGAAGAAGTGACTGCAACAGAAGAATATCAGGATCCAACCAGTAATTATGCAACCGTAGAAATCGATGGGGAAGAAGTTGTATTTTTCATGGGAGAATGCAAAGAGGTGAACGATTCCGGTGTTGGCACTTATGTTCGGGCTTCTTTTTACAATTATCGTGACGGCGAAGAAGAATATAAGCTTATGATGCAGATCAGCTACAATTTGCCCGACGGTAACTATGCGGAAGATGACTTTGAACGGGGCAATAAGGCACATGGTTATACATTCAGTGCATATTTATATAAGACAAACTGGGAGAAGATCAACGATTCTACGGAGTATAGTTATGTGATAAGTAAAGTTAATGGCAGCTATACTTTGGAATTGAATTCCAGTGATTCGAAAGATTTGCATTACCAGCTTCATTTGTCAATACAGGATGCGAAACAGTGTGGCGGGGTAGAAAGCGGCTGGGGAGAGACTAAGTACACAGCAGATTTTGCAGTAGGGGAAGTCAACCCTATTGTTGAGAAAATGAACCAATTGGGAAATGGATCCCGTAACTCAGACAATGACAACGATAATGATGATGGTGATAATGATGATACAGTTGTCTACGATGACGATTGTCCGCGATGCGGTGGTTTGGGAGAGTGTGACGTATGTTTTGGAGAGAAAACCGTGAGATGCCCCAATGCAAATAATTGTTCCGATGGAGAATGTATTGAATGTGGCGGAGACGGTGTAGTAGAGGTGTTCAGTCCATCCAGTACAGTTGGAAGTGATGTCAAAACCAGATCGTGTACATATTGCGGAGGAGATGGAATTTGCAATACTTGCGATGGGACTGGGGAAATTGTCTGTGAAGAATGCGGTGGCAGTGGAAAGTGCCCGGTTTGTGGAAAATAATATGAGAAATTAATTATAACCAAGGGAGAAAAAATATATGTCTGAAATACTATCAGGCCTGAGCGGAAGGAAATATACGATTGTGGCTCATATCAAATTAGGTGGGGAAGGCGGAGTATATGAAACCGATATTCCGGAAGTGGCTGCGAAACTTTATGATACTTCTAAGATTAATGTGGAAGCGCGTATGTCAGAGATGGAGAATCATACTTCCAAATACAAATAGGATAAAAGTGCACAAGGGTATTTAACAGAGAAAATCCGCTAACCACAAGGGTTAGCGGACTTCTGCTTTTATAGTTATCTAAAGGAATGAGAGTAAAGTGTGCACCGTGGGGAGTGTACCCCCAGCGGTGTTTTACTTTATGAGGGGGGTGATAGTTGAATCTCTATCAACTATCTGACTCTAGTATAATAGAAAAATGTGTCCAAAATGTTTTCAAACTCTAAAAGAAATCGAAAAAATCTTAAGAAAAGATTAAAAACAAAAAAGCAGATAACGGGAGTCGAACCCGCCTTTCCAGCTTGGGAAGCTAGCGTTCTACCGATGAACCATATCTGCAAACTGAGAAAGACAATTTGTCCCGAGTGGAGCATATGGGATTCGAACCCACGACCTTTTGAATGCCATTCAAACGCGCTCCCAACTGCGCCAATGCCCCAAAAACTTACAATGGAGACAACAGGACTCGAACCTGCGACCCTCTACACGTCAAGCAGATGCTCTCC
>ERZ1673736.3664-NODE-3664-length-13964-cov-15.353943_pt1 | contig 13964 bp, 12 predicted proteins | sample MGYA00580212_ERZ1673736 | MGnify/ENA primary metagenome ERZ1673736 (study PRJEB41218, sample SAMN15661752) | gut metagenome | host: Homo sapiens | place: Canada: London | collected 2015-08-20/2019-03-30 | study: EMG produced TPA metagenomics assembly of...
GAACCGAGCCGGCCGAAACCAGCGTATATTCCCGGACGATCATTCCGGATGACGTACGCAATGCCCGAACGTCCCGTGCCGGCTCTTCGCCGGAAATGAAGCGGATGCTATAATCTGTAATATTCGCGCCATTGTGGCAGAATTTCGCTTCTACACTTACGGACAGATAAATATTTTAAGTGAAAATCTCTTGCTATAATGTGTTGAAACATTAAAATAAAAAGTTCAAATTTACGAGATTATTCACCGGGCGAGGATGACAAAAAGTCATCCTCGCCGTTTTTGCGAAAAATAGTATATTTATACCGTTTTGCCACTCTACTTATTCTCACTGCTGCAGGCAGCGTTTATAAATCCACTCCCATCCTGTATATCATCATCGTTTTTTATACTGTTTCTATATTCAGAGGGAGACATTCCGGCTAATCGCCTGAAAAATTTGCTAAAAGAGCCCTGATCAGCAAAACCGAGAGCATCGGTTATTTTCTGAATGTCATTTTTTGAGCAGGAAAGCATTTTTTTCGCTTCCGCATAAAGCAGTCTCGTGATGTGTTCACGTATCGTCTGTCCCGTCTCCTCTTTGACTATTCTTGACAGATAAATACCCGATACGGACAAACGTTCTGCGTAAAAATTTATCTTGTGTTGCCGGCGATAATGCTCGAACACCAAATCTTTGAACCTGTGGCATATCCATGTTTTGTTAGACAAAGCTGGCGAGGCATCTGCGATGCTGGCGAAGAAAATGTCTCCGACATTTAACAAAAGAAAATTACATAGATGCCCGTAAATTCCCTCGTGGTGTAAAAGAGTGTCTGCAGTATATCCCTGAAACAACGTAAAAACCCTTCTAAAATAGTTGCCGGCAACATTCTTTAAATGTATGGATGCAAAAGAATGCTTCGTAACGAATTCGCACAGTTTTCCGTATAGAAATTGACTCGATGGCAGACTGTGGAAAAAAGGAGGAGTAAGAACGAGGCAATGCATCGCATAATCCTCGCTCAATTGTCTGAATCTTGCGGTCATGGATGCCGGAATAATGAGCAAATCATTTTTTCCGACACCATGCGTGTAATCATGTGCATTTTCTATGTGAATCTGGGCTTTCCCGCTTGTTACCAAAAGGAAAAAGAACGCATTTTCGCACTCTAATTCTCCCGAAGATTCAGAATATTTAATCGTTCCATAGAAAAGAGAATCGGTTAAAATGCATTTGTCTTTCGTCTGAACGAAGTATTGGATGAGGTTCATATTTTAGAGATGTTCAAGGCTTCCCACAAATATAGTTTTAGTTTTGTTTCTGACAAACTTCGGTTTGTAATATCTATAATGTTACTGAAGGTTGCTTTGTATTTTTGTAATATAAAATTATACAAATTTGTTGAATTGATTATCGCCATTATGTCAAGGAGTTTTAAAGAAGCATTGGAGCACCGGAGAAGTTATTACCATATAACGAACTCCTCTCCCATCCCAGATGAAGAGCTCAGAGGGATTCTCAAATTCGGATTGCAGCACGTACCGTCCGCGTTCAATTCTCAGTCCACACGGATCGTATTGCTGCTGGGAGAAAATCATAAAAAATTGTGGATGATTACGAAAGAAATTCTGAGACAACGGGTAGCCTCCGCGGATGCTTTTGCCAAAACGGAAGCAAAAATCGATACGAGTTTTGCAGCAGGCTACGGAACCGTTCTCTTTTTTGAAAATATGGCGGTCGTAAAGAAATTGCAGGCGTCTTTCCCGACTTACAAAGATCGTTTTCCTGTTTGGGCCCAACAAACATCAGCGATGCATCAGCTGGCAATTTGGTCCATGTTGGAGGATGTAGGGTTCGGAGCTTCCCTGCAACATTATAACCCATTGATAGATAAAAGAGTCGAAGAAGAGTGGGGAATAAATCCGGATTGGGAATTAATCGCTCAGATGCCCTTTGGAGTCCCTCTCCAACTGCCTGAAAGCAAGGCAGACAGTGCTCTTGAAGACAAGTTAATCGTTTTTGAGTGAAAGACGGTGCATGGAAAATAAGAATACGTTAATTTTTCAAAATCAAGAAATATGAAATTTATAGTTGATAAAGCAGAAACAAGAGGTTATTTCGATCACGGATGGTTGAAAACGTTTCATACATTCAGTTTTGCCGATTATTATAACCCCCAGCGAGTTCATTTCGGCGCTTTACGTGTGTTGAATGACGATACGGTCGCTCCGGGGGAGGGATTCGGAATGCATCCGCACAACAATATGGAGGTCGTTTCCATTCCGTTGCAAGGATATTTACGGCATGGAGATAGCGTGAAAAACGAAAGTACCATCACTCCCGGAGAAATTCAGGTTATGAGTACGGGAACCGGCATGTTTCACAGCGAATACAACGCAAGTATGAGCGAAGTACTGAAATTTTTGCAAATATGGATTGTTCCCAAAGTAAAAAATACGAAACCAGAATACCACAACTACGATATTCGACCTTTATTGAAACACAATGAGTTGTGTACATTTATCTCTCCGGAAGGAGGTAAGGCTCCGGCACATTTGCTACAAGATGCATGGTTCTCTATGGGAACTTTCGATGCGGGACGCCATGTAACATATCGGATGAATAAGAAAAATACCGGGGTGTATATCTTTGTACTGGAGGGAAATATCGACGTGCAGGGCAAGACGCTTTCTCGCCGTGACGCTATCGGTGTGTGGGACGTGGAGCAGGTGGAGATACAGTCAGTTTCTAATTCGAGCATCTTGCTCATCGAAGTACCTGTAGCGTAAGTGCGCAGATGCGGATGCGTCAATGTATGTACGATGCGTAATCTCGCGTTGTAAAGTATTTGGCAGACTTGTTTGGAATTTTCTCAACTGCATCCGGCAAAGGACTCGGCAACGTTCCTTGCCGGATGTACTTTTTCTATTCTGTATATTGCTGTCTGTTTTTTCTACGACGAGAGGTTATGAGTCCGGGAAATACATTGCCATTTATTTTACAACACTAATTATCAACATCTTATACATCAAAAATGTACATCCAAAGATTTGATATTTAATATCTGTCAATTATATATTTGTAAAAATAGATCTTAAAAAATTAAGCGAAGGACATAATTTCATAAGCATGCGTAAGAAACAGATTTACAAACATGTGAAACATATTTGTCTTTTTACTTTTATATTGACTTTATTCGCAATTTCTTGTGGCGAACTTCATATAAAGCGATATAGCGATCGCCTTCTTTGCTTGGAGGACTCTTTGGGCAGATATCCGAAGAATGTCTTCGAAACTCTTGTGAACATGGATACGATCCCTCTTTCCGACAACGACAAGGGCCTCTATTATCTGTTGCTGAATCAGGCAAAAGAGATGACAACCGGAGAACTTCCCCGACCGAACGGAGGACTCTCTTTGGCCTACGATGTTTTCGTGGAGAATGGAGATTCCCTGCATTTATGCCGGCTCTATTGTTTTTCGGGAAAAATGTTCCGCATGAAACGTGCATGGGGGAGAGCCGCCGCATGCTACTCCCTGGCAGAGCAACTTGCAGGAAACGATAGAAGAACTCTTTTCCAATTGAAAACGGAACAAGGTCATTTTTATCGTTTCAAGATGCAGCCGGATACCGAAGAAACAAAATTGAGGGAGGCTTTGGACATCGCTTTTGAATTGCAGGATTCCATGTTGATCTCCACAGCCCTGCATTCTCTGTCCGATATGTTTCTCTTTTATGGAAAATACGATGAAGGTAAAGATTTGCTGATACGAATCAGGAACTTTGTTCCTGACGACGACGGCGCTGTGACGGCCGGGTACTATAAAAATATGGGCAGAATCTACATAGGACTCCGAAAGCCCGATTCTGCCCTTTTTTATATCGACTCGGCAATCCGGCGAGGAAGTTTGCCGGAACAGCCTTCGTATGCGCTTCTCAAAGGCAGTGCTTTTATGGAAATGAATCGGACGGATTCCGCCCTACATTACTTCTCGTCCAATTTCGACAGTTTCTCTCTTCTTCAAAAGATGGAGGCTGTCCACAACATGCACCTGTTGTACAAGAAGACCGGAGATTCTGAAAAATCCATGGATTTTCTGGCGCAATACAGCCACTACAAGGATTCTGTGACCCAATTGTATCGGAAAAATCAGATAGAAAACATCAAAAGTTTTCGGGAGTATGAGTTGCAACGACACAAGATACTTGGAATGAAACGGGAATTAATGGAACACGAATTACGTTATTATCGTTTTGCAATCTTGGTTCTCTGTTTATGTCTCATATCGGTCGCATGGATATTCCGGATTCTGCAACAACGGAGAAAACTCGAACTGGTTTTGCAATCGGAAAAGTTGCGTTTGGCGGAGATTGCAGATACCCAGCAACGAACGGAGATGGAATTGATAAAGGAACAGCGGGATCGGAAAGAGCTTGAGAATGCCAAACTTCGACAAAGTTTCGAGTTTCACAAGCGGTTGAACGAACTTTGTATCCCCGTCATCACAAAAGAAACGAACTCACTGGGAGCCATTCATTTGACAGAATCCGAATGGGGAAGTATCGTGCGCAATACCGATGCTTGTTTCGAGGATTTTTCTTCCCGCCTGAGCAAGAGTTATCCGGCGTTACACAAAGGGGATGTCCGCTTTTGTTGTCTGGTCAAGATGGAGTTTTCCATGGAACTATTGGCTGCCATATATCATATCGCTAAAGGAAGCATTTCAAGACGAAAAATGCGATTGAAGGAAAAAATGGGTATAGAGGGTTGTAGCTTCGATGATTTTATAAGAAATTTCTAAATCCCGCATCGCACATGCGGCGAATATCAAGTCACCTCACCTTATCCCAATAGTCGAGGCGAAATATATCGTTATTATTCCAGCTTGGCCAACAGTTGCCGGACGAATGCTTCGTCGGCATCGGTCACGGTGTATTCCGGAACGCCGGCGCACCCGCCCGCGGATTGCGGAAGCGCATCGCACCCTCGCGCTCCCGGCGGGCGCTGAAATGCAGGGCATCGCTCCCTGCGGCGACCAACAGGCGGACGTTCGACGGCTTGACGCCGCTCCCCGTCATGACCTCGATGCGTCCGGCCGCCTGCGCCGCCAAGGCATGCAGCGTCCCGATACCCTCCTGCGCCGTATTGCGGCATCCGGCAGTAAACGCCAGGCGGCATCCGGTGCGGATGACCGCTTCGAGCGCCTGCCGAGGATCGCGCGTCATGTCGAACGCCTGGTGGAACGTCACCTCCATCCCCTTGGCCTCACGGACAAGCTGCGCCGTGCGCGTCTCGTCCACCTCTCCATCCATCCGGTGTCAGCAGTCCGAAAACTACGCCGTCGGCTCCATATTTGCGGGCGAGGTGGATCTCTTCGACCATTAGCGCCACCTCGTCGTCGGTATAGAGAAAATCTCCGCCCCGGGGCGTATCATCACACTCAGCCGAAGACCCGGCAGGCTCCGGGCATAACGGATCAGACCGGCAGAAGGGGTCGTGCCCCCTTCAAGGGGTGGGCGCAGAGCTCGATGCACGTGACGCCCGTCCGCCGAGCCATATCGCACGCCTCGCAGGTATAGGCCCAAAGTTCAGTCGTCATAAACCGGTTATAATTGGTGTATGGTGTGCAAAAGACGGTCGCCCAGGCCGATCGTATAGCCGTGGGATTCGAACACGACGCGGTTGAACGTGTCGCCGATCAAAAAGACTGGAAGCGGAACGTTCCCCGGCAGCTGCATCGCTTCGAGAATCCTCCTGCGGATCTGGCCGTCACGGTCGATGCCGAAGGTGACGGTCGCCGGCAGCGAGGCAGCAGGCGATGCCGTGTATTTCCGGTACGCCCCCTCGTCGGGGAAGAGCAGGATCAGCGAGCGCCCCCACGCTTCCAGCTCCGCGGCCTTGGCGGCGATGTCCTTCAGCGCATGATCCGTAGGTTCCTGCCCGACGCCCAGCAATCCGATCACGAAATAGCCGCGCCCTGCAGTCGTGAGAACCGACGTTTCGGCTCCCGTCGCGGCATCGGTGAATTTCGATTCGGAGTCGAAGCTCCCGATCACGCGGACAGCCTCCGAATTGTCGCGCATCGTCAGATCCGTTTCGGTTGTGCTGTCCGGACGGACGTTGAAGAACGACATGTTCCCCAGCACGCTGCCGCTGGCAAGCCGGCTGCCCGTCACAAGCATATAATAACCGGTTTCCAGATCGGCAGGAGCCCGGAACAGTTCGCTCCACTGCCCGAAATCAGGATAGTTCAGCAGGGAGAACGACTGTCCGTCGAAGCGCGAAAGGGAGAAGTGCCGGAAATACTCCGGATCGTCGAGACGCGGAATCGGCACATAGTTCAGTTTCATCCGTCCGGTCTCCAGTTCCCGGTTCCCGTCTGCGTCGAAATCGACGGGCACATCCCTTCCGGCATAGCGATAAAAAAGGTTGCCGGTCACACGGTCGATCCACGCCGGGATGCCGAGCGAACGGGCCGCGGCAACGAAGAAGATCGCCCGAGAAGGTTTGTCGGCTGTCCGGCTGCGCCAGACGCCTTCGGGCGAGATGGTCGTGGAGACGGTGCAGAGCTCCGGACGCAGGGTCAGGCTGTCGCGGCACCATGCCGCCAGACGCTGCGGATCACGGCGGAACGCAGCGGCATCGGCAGTCGGAATTTCCCGTTGCAGGAACGATCGGTAGGGCGTGAGCATTTCATCGGCCACACGCGGGGCCAGTACGGTCGCGGCATCAGCATCCTTGTCCGTGTTATAAAGATGGTCTGTGAGCACCGCCGACGGTGTGTCGCGCAGATCCTTTTCCGACAACGCAGCGAGCAGTTGCAGGGCACGCCCGGTATATCCTTTCCGGCTCGCTCCGCGCAGGAAATCCATAATTTCGGCATGATTGCCTCGCGAAGCGGCGATAAATCCGGCCACATCGTCCGGCTTCAAACCGACGGAACACGCAAACTCCGCAACGGCGGATTTCGCCGGGAACGTGGCGATATAGGCGTTGCGGATGGAATCTTCGCGATTGAAGCGACGGTCGTTCTCCGCACGCTGAGCGGCCGTCACCTCCGGCAAATTCGCGCTCTCGGCCGGAGGAACGATGTCGATGGGAAAGGAGAATTCGTCGCCGATCGCATGCTCCAGCACCACCGTCGCCTCCGTCTCCCTCCCGAAAGAAACCTTCCGAACCCCAAACCGGCCATCACAGACAGCCGTGACAAGCATATCGCCCAGACCCGCCGACAGCGACGCCCGCCCCCGGACGTCGGTCGTTTTGCGCGATACGGTGTAGAACTCGGCGTAATTGTAAAGTTTGAACTCCACGGTCGCACCCTCCACGGGACTGCCCGCCGTGTCGGTGACCGTCACGGTGAGCGGAGCGCATGCGGCATAGTTCGAAATCACGTTGATTTCGGTGTAGTTGGCCGTGGTTTTCATCACCTCCTCCGGGCCGTCGTAATAACCGAAGACCTTGGTGTGCATCAGCATCCCGCGGCTGGCCGGGGCGTTGAACCACCCCAGGTCGAGCACCGGTTCCGGCTCGCAGGCCCCGAGGAAATGCCACCGTCCGTCGGCCCAGGCCTCGACCCAGGCGTGGTTGTCGTCGGTGTGCGCCCAGCGAGGCGTGTAAACCTGCCGGGCAGGGATACCCACCGACCGCAGCGCAGCGACGAGCAGCGTCGACTCCTCGCCGCAGCGGCCGTAAGCCGTGCGCACGGTGGCCAGCGGTGAACTGGTTCGCGCATCCGACGACTGGTAGTTGGCCTTCTCGTGGCACCAATGGTTCACCTCCAGCACGGCGTCGTACATCGACAGCCCCTCGACACGGGGTTTGAGTTCATCGTGAAACACCCGGCGCGAATCATCGAGACACTCGTTGTTGACCCGCACAGGCAGCACGAAATGCCGGAACAACTCGTCAGAGACGCTCCTGCCCCAAGACATCTCCTGCCGGACAGACAGCGCACAGCGCACGTTTTCCAGATAAAAATCGCCCAGATAGTCGGTAATGTCCCCCACGGGCATATAGGCATAGAGAAACGTCATTGCATCGCGTTCCTGCGGCGTCATCGGTTCGTCGAATATCCCGAACAGATCGCCCCGGGGGAGCAGCTCCTGTTTGTACCGGAAATCGGTCTCCACGCGCCGCATGAAACCCTCGTTGCCGGCCGGGGAGCACGCCGACAACACGCCCGTGAGCATAAGCAGGCCGGCGAATAGCTGTGTCGTTTTTTTCATCGTAAAGTGAGTTCTATGATTCGGTCGGTATCCTCGGGAACATGCTCCAGATTCAGGACGATCCCTTTTCCCCGGAGCGTGTCGAACTTCACCCGCTCGCCGTTGTTCAGGCACCGGGCTTCCCCGACTTTTTCCGCAAGCGGCAGGTACAGCGCATCGTCCTGCAAATCGAGCACATGCACGTAAAGTTTGTCGCCCTTGCGCGTCGTCACGCCCCAGTCGTGGGGCGGGATGTCGCCGCCGCGGGTTCCGTAGATGCTTTCGCCGTACCGGGCGAGCCATTCGCCCATCTCCCGCAGCCGTTCGACGGCCGTCGCAGGCAGTTTCCCGTCGGGTTGGGGACCGATGTTGAGCAGCAGGTTCCCGTTGCGGCCCGCAGCCCGCACGAGGTAGTGGATCAGCGTCTTCGACGATTTGTAATCGAGGTCGGTGATCTTGTAGCCCCACATGCCGTTCATCGTCTGGCACGTTTCAAGCGGCAGGCGGCCGATCTCCTGCCCCGAAAGCCCGGCGGTGTTCTCGCCCGGAAGGTCGCGCTCGAAAATCTGGATGTCCTCGCCCTCGAACGGCACAAGGTGGTGGTTGTTACCCACGAGGCACGCCGGCTGAACGGCGTGGATATGATCGTACAGCCCGCGGAGCTTCCAGTCGAAATCCGGATTTTGATCCTGATCCCACACCCCGTCGAACCACACGGCGCCGACCGAACCGTAGCACGTCAGCAGCTCGGTCAGCTGACGTTTCATGAAATCGTAGTAATGCTCGTAGCTGATCGCCGTGCCGGGGCGGCTCGTTCCCAGCCCGGTTCTGCCGCGCGGGCAGTCGTCACGGTACCAGTCGATCAGCGAGTAATACAAGTGCAGTTTTATCCCCTGGCGGGCACACTCGCCGGCCAGCGCCTTTACAATATCTTGTTTATACGGCGTGGCGTCCACAATATCGTAGTCCGTCTGCGCGGTATCCCACATCGAGAACCCGTCGTGGTGGCGCGTCGTGAAGCAGACGTACCCCGCCCCCGAAGATTTGATGGCCGAGACCCACTCCGCGGCATCGAAATCATGTGGATAAAACGCATTGGCCAGCTTGGCGTACTCCTGATAATTGATATTGCGGTTGGTCATCGTCCATTCGCCCGTGCCGAGCAGCGAGTAGAGCCCCCAATGAAGGAAAATGCCGAATTTGGCATCCTGAAACTCCGTCCGAGCCCGAAGGTTTTCGGGCGCCGGGACATAAGGATCAACCACCTGTGCCGATATCGTTCGGCAGACAGCAGTGCAAAGCAATGTAAAAAACAGTTTTTTTATCATCTGCGAGTAAATATTTAGCTTGGGAATTTACAACGCTTATCTACCTTTCCCTTTTTCAAAGAAGAGATAAATTCTATATTTAAATGAATATCCAAAGATAGCACAAAAACTCATCAAAGCATATCAAAACCATAAATTTTAATATGCTTTAAAGTCAAGTATTCTGTGAAACACCTCTTTTAGCATCGATTACAAGGCTACTCTGCCAACGCATACCGAGGCAGTTGCGCCGACACCTATACAACATGAATTTTTTTGACGGCCTCCTTTACGAATCCCACAACCAGGCAAAGCTGATAGATCATAACAGACCACCCTCTAACGTTATTCGCTCTACGATTGCTGTACTCTGGAATTTTCTTCGTATCTTTAAGAAACCGTAAAAACTATTTGAGCCATGAAATTCTTTATCGACACGGCCAATCTGGAACAAATCCGCAAGGCGCACGAACTGGGCGTCCTGGACGGCGTAACGACCAACCCATCGCTGATGGCCAAAGAGAACATCCGGGGTACGGAAAACTGCAACCGTCATTACGTTGAAATCTGCAACATCGTCGAAGGGGACGTGAGCGCCGAGGTCATAGCCACCGACTTCGAAGGAATGGTGCGAGAGGGTGAGGCGCTGGCGGCACTGCATCCCCGCATCGTCGTGAAACTGCCCTGCACGGCCGCAGGAATACGGGCCGTAAAATACTTCGCGGCGAAGAATATCCGGACGAACTGCACGCTGGTATTCTCCGTGGGGCAGGCGCTGTTGGCGGCAAAGGCCGGAGCGACCTATGTGTCTCCGTTCGTGGGACGTCTCGACGACATCTCCGAAGACGGCGTGGCATTGGTAGCCCACATCGTGAAGGTCTACCGCACCTATGGTTACAAAACGCAGGTGCTGGCCGCTTCGATCCGTCATACGCAGCATATTATCCAGTGTCTCGATGCGGGTGCCGATGTGGCGACATGCCCCCTTGCGGCAATCGAAGGGCTGCTCAGACATCCGCTGACGGACAGCGGGCTGGAGAAGTTCCTCGCAGACCATGCACGGCTGAATACCTGAACGGAAACCGAACTACGACATTTCCGGACGACATCTATATGCTTGAATATACAAAATGACAAAAGTCCTATACACAAACACAGGACTTTTGTTGTAATATATTATAGTCGGCCGGAGAATTACTCTATAAACAGTTCGTCTTGCCTGACGACATGCTACAGCGTCAACATACTGCGCACGACTCTGCTTTTTGAGGGTTGCAAAAATAATTTCGGCAGAGTCGGCCGCCAAGATGAACAACAAATCAATACACTATAATTCAGCACAATATACAATCACAGGCAAAAGTCAACGAGGTAATACTTTGGATATCGAGACCTCGTTTACAATTTATATTTACAGATTGTCAAAAAGGTATAAGACCTCGAAAATAAACAATACCATGGAACGACGTTGAAAAGTCCTGCGGACATAGAGGCACGCTGTGCAGCACTCGGATTCCTTCCCTTTTTCCGATGCGACATCCCCGGTTTTTCCGTCGAAGAGATGGTCGCCCCGGAGTATTGGCTCACCGACGAAGAAGGAGCATGGGAGTGGAAAGGCCCTGTCATCCGTGAGGGACACTGTGCTTACGGCAAACTCTTCGCCCGCAAAGCTGGTTTTGTCAGCCGCGAGTGGTTACCCGACCTTACGAACTACCGCCGCTCCCGGCCGCTGGCCCCAAATGAGGACGCAGCAGCCCTCGACGACGTGGTGTTACAAACTGTTCTGGTCGAAGGAACGGCCACCATCAAGGAATTGCGCCAAATGCTGGGGTTCGCCCAAGGACGCGGAAAATGTTCGACGAACACCCCGACGTCGAAAGCCGCAGAGGACGAGAAGATTTCACTCGATCCGATTCTGACAAGGCTTCAGATGGAGATGCGGCTGGCGATCGCCGATTTCGAGTACAACGTCGATCGCTGCGGCAACCGCTACGGCTGGGGTATCGCACGATATACAGCACCCGAAACAATCTACGGCCCGCTCCGCGTCGAGCGCACACCCTCCGAATCGTTCGAACGTATTTATGAACACCTCCGCCGCCTATTTCCGAACACAACAGAAAGCAAACTCCTGAAATTAATCGGATGACAAACAGGAATCAACACTCCGGCACGACAAAGCCTCAGCGGAAACGAAAAACAAGTAGAATCCTAATTGTTCTTATTAATAAGATTCACCACAACTTTCGTCATCACGTCCTTTTCCTCCGTGCGGCTCTCGGCTATCATCAGTGTCAGGGCCACCAGCGTGTTGTTGTCCAAAAGGCGCGAGCCGTCGGAACGGTAGAGGATGCGGCTGTTCTCCAGGAACCACAGGAACAGGAACGCTGCGATGCGTTTGTTGCCGTCGCTGAACGAATGGTTCTTGGCCGTCAGGTAGAGCAGATTGGCCGCTTTCTCCTCGACGCTCGGGTAAAGGTCGTGGCCGCCGAAGGTCTGGTAAATCGCACCCATCGTACTTTTGAACGACTCGTCCTTCTCGTGGGCGAACAGCTCGCTGCCTCCGAACTTATCGCGCAATACCTGTAACGCCTCCATCGCATTTTCATACGTCGCATGAAACGGTTCCTCGGTCGTAGTAGCCGACACTTCCAACTGCTGGGAATCGTAACGGTCGAGCGTATCGAGACCGTAAGTATAGTCCATAATCACGCGCAACACCCCAACCGCCTCGGATTTCGTCACCTCCTTTGCAGACAAAACATTGGAAAGTAGGCCAACGGTTTGCTTTAGCCCTTCCAACTGCTCGATCTTCGCTTGGCTGTTGACGGCGTAGCCTTTTATAAGGTACTCTTTCAGAAGCTTGTTCGCCCAGATACGGAATTGCGTGGCATTTTTGGAATTGACGCGATAGCCTACTGACAAAATCATGTCAAGATTATACATATCAAGTCGTCGTTTCACAGTCCGCTCTCCCTCCTGACGAACTATTTCCATTTTGGAAACAGTTGCCTCACGCTCCAACTCTCCGCTCTGGAAAATATTGCGGATATGTTTGGAAATCGCAGGAACTTCCGTTCCGAACAATTGTGCAATCTGCGCCTGCGTCAGCCACACGCTGTCGTTCTCCATACGAACGTCCAAACGAGTTTCTCCGTCAGCGGTCTGATAAATGATGATCTCTCCTCTGTCCATAAAAATAAAGGTACGAAGAAACCCTAAATATTGAGAATATACCGATGCAATTTAATTATACGTTCTACTCCTAATTTCTTGAAGCAATTTCAACACATTCTTTTCGCAAATCCGATAAAATCTGGAGTGCCATAGGATTTTTTGCCAGGTTAAATAGTGGTAGATATTTGACGATCAAATCAGTTTCCAAGGCATCGAAATTTTCGACATATTCTACCCAATTTACAGTCAGGTTCTCATTTATCCATTCAATAATTTTCAACTTATCTGCTTCCGAGAAACTATAATTTCGCTGGTTCTTTTTCCCGACTAACGATCCTTTCTGTGGCCTGTATCCCAGAACAGCTCCCATACTTCTAAAGAACGTCCCGTGCCCCTGTGCCCGAAGTTCTTGATTTAGAAATCGCTTATACAGATCTTCAGATGCAATGCCGATATAAAGAATGTTATGCCCTCTCTCCATAAGAATAGTAGCAAATGATTTCGGAAGCAAACGTATATTTTTGATGCGTATACAGTACAAACCGGGCGCATGAGGAATCAACCCATCGACATCTTTGGCAGATTTAAAGTTTTGTTCGTTCATTAATATTTTTCCGAGTAAGACCGTATCTTTTATCGAAATTCGATTTATGCGAACAAGTTGTTGGGAGAATTTCTTAGAAATACTTTCCTCTACTGTCTCACTTCCCTTTAAATAAATTATCGAACCTTCACGATGAAAAAGAGCAGGATAATTCTTTGCCCTACCATAAATTTGATATGGAGTTATTATCGAACCATCCGCTTTTTGATACCACTTATTTTCATTCAATTTTTCCGCTATTTCTTTTGTCGTCATTGGTCGTCTGACTTGGCGAAATAGCTTCTCCATTGCTTCATGCAAAGTCATAATATTTATTATTTTTTATTTTCTACTTCTCGCTTCAAAATAGCCACTAAATTCTCGGGGCGACCGACTTGTTTCCATAATTTTACAGGAGTAACAGCTACTACCTCCCAGCCCTGAGCTCCCAATTTATTCAACTCTTTGATGTCTGATTCCACAATGGAATCGTTCTCCATATAAGCGAAAGTATAAGACTTATACTCGAATTTCTTCATAGCCGACATATAATTCAACAACCTATTAAAACACATAAATATAATAAAAAACATTATTCAAACATACTCGATTCGAATGTATATTCCTCCTATATTTCAAAAATTTTCCGCATTTGGATTTCTCACCAAAAATCGCTATCTTTGTACTGTCTTGCAAGAAGATACG
>ERZ1673736.3665-NODE-3665-length-13964-cov-10.507226_pt1 | contig 13964 bp, 6 predicted proteins | sample MGYA00580212_ERZ1673736 | MGnify/ENA primary metagenome ERZ1673736 (study PRJEB41218, sample SAMN15661752) | gut metagenome | host: Homo sapiens | place: Canada: London | collected 2015-08-20/2019-03-30 | study: EMG produced TPA metagenomics assembly of...
TGGGCATCTTCCTGCCGCTGATCGCCGTGAACTGCGCCATCATGGGCGGCTCGCTGTTCATGCAGCAGAAGGTCGACGGCGGCGAACTGACGTCGCTCTGGCAGACGATCGTCTACGGACTCGGCTCGGGACTGGGCTGGTGGCTGGCGATCGTGATGATGGCCGCCATCCGCGAGAAGACGACCTATTCGCACATCCCCGCGGCGCTGAAAGGCCCCGGCATCGCCTTCATCATCACCGGTCTGATGGGTATCGCCTTTATGATTTTCTCGGGCATTCAGTTCTAACCTTTAAAAAAAGAGATTCCGATAAATGACTACAACGATTTTAATAGCGATTGCGGCCTTTCTGGCCATAACGCTCGTGCTGGTCGCACTGCTTCTCTATGCGAAGGCGAAACTGACCTCCTCGGGCGACGTCGTGATCGACATCAACGGCGGTGAGAAGGTCATCACGACCGAAAGCGGTTCGACGCTGCTTTCGACGCTGGCCAACAACAAGGTGTTCCTGCCTTCGGCGTGCGGCGGCGGCGGCTCGTGCGGCATGTGCAAATGTCAGGTGCTCGAAGGCGGCGGCGACATTCTGCCCACCGAGACGGGCTTCATCTCGCGCAAGCTGGCCAAGGACCACTGGCGTCTCGGCTGCCAGGTGAAGGTCAAGGAGAATATGAAAATCCGTGTTCCCGAGGCCGTGCTGGGCGTCAAGAAGTGGGAGTGCACCGTGGTCTCGAACCGCAATATCTCGACTTTCCTCAAGGAGTTCGTCGTGAAGCTGCCCGAGGGCGAGAACCTCAAGTTCCGCAGCGGCGGTTATATCCAGATCGACATTCCGAAGTACGACGCCATCAAGTTCTCGTCGATGGACGTGGACGAGAAGTTCCGCGCCGACTGGGACAAATTCAAGATGTGGGATCTGGTGACGACCAACCCCGAGCCGACGTTCCGCGCCTACTCGATGGCCAACCATCCGGCCGAGGGCAACATCATCATGCTCAACATCCGTATCGCCACGCCTCCGTTCGACAAGGCCACGGGCGGTTTTATGAAGGTCAACCCGGGTATCTGCTCGTCGTATGTCTTCTCGCGCAAGCCGGGTGACAAGATCACGATTTCGGGTCCTTACGGCGAATTCTTCCTGCCGGACAATCTGCCCTCGACGCAGGAGCTGATCTTCATCGGCGGCGGTGCGGGCATGGCTCCGATGCGCAGCCACCTGATGCACCTGTTCAAGACCGAAAAGACCGACCGTCCGGTGTCGTTCTGGTACGGCGCGCGTGCGCTGAAGGAGGTTCCCTATCTCGACGAGTTCCACCAGATCGAGAAGGATTTCCCCAACTTCTCGTTCAATCTGGCCCTCGACCGTCCCGATCCCGAGGCGGACGCCGCCGGAGTGAAGTACACGCCGGGCTTCGTGCACAACGTGCTCTACGAAAACTACCTCAAGAACCACCAGGCTCCCGAGGACTGCATCTACCTCATGTGCGGACCTCCGATGATGATCGCTTCGGTCGTCAAGATGCTCGACAACCTCGGCGTGCCGCCGGAGAATATCTTGTACGATAACTTCGGCAGTTAGTGAGTGCAATGACCACCAAAACGCCGTAGGCGAATAAAAGAGGAAGGACGGAAGATCGAATTGATTCGAAACTTTCGTCCTTCCTCTTTTATTGATCCCGCAGGGATTGTCGGTTCATTGCCGAACGCGGCCGAAGTCACGGAGCGCGGTTATCACGAGCGGAGGCGAGCGATGCGACGTAACTTGCGCTCGGGGTGAGGATTCATTGCCGAACGCGGCCGAAGTCACGGGCGGCGGGGCGAAAATCGGCGATGACGGAGGCGGGATGGTCTACGGCGAATGAGGGCGCGAATGGAACTTTCGGAGCCTCGGAATTTGGCGGATCGGAAATAAAACCGTAAATTCGGATAAACTTCAAATAGGGTGCTATGAGACTTGTCCTGGCGTTTGTCGCATTGTTGCTGTCGCTTCCCTTATCCCCGCAGGCAAGGCCGAAGGGATATGAGTTGGACTATTATCGGGTTCGTCTGGAATCTGTCGAGACCGATGGCGCCCGGGGCGGCGTTATCGGCAATCCCGAGAATGAGCAGGGATTCACCACGCCCGGCTACCGGGATTCCACGATCCGCGTCGTTTTCACCTTCGAGCCGACGCATGTCGATTTTTCCCTGACCAACGAGAGCGATTCCGACTTCGGAATCATCTGGGACGAGGCCGTCTTCGTGGATGGAGTTTCGAATGCCGCAGAGGGGGTGTTTCACCGGGGTGTGAAGCTGCTCGACAGACACGATGCGCAGGTTCCTTCCGTGGTCGTGAAGGGAAGCTGTGTTTCGGAGTCGCTTGCCGTCAAGAACCGGGTTTTTTACAGTCGCGACCTCAAACGGTGGGTATTCGAGAATCTCCTGCGGGATGCGGATAAGCTTACGCAGATAAAAATACTGTTGCCGATCGAAACCGCCGGAGGGCGTCGGGACTACCTGTTCGTGTTTTCCGTCCACTGGGAGAACCGGAAGGTCCGGGCCGAGTTCGATACGGGCCGGTGGTTTTACGTGTCGGAGAAATAGCCGCTTTCACGTGCCGACGTTCCCATGGCTGCGTCCGGGGCGTGGCCGGGGCTTTGCGGCGGATGGCGCATGGAAAAACACCCCGCAGGTTGTGACCTGCGGGGTGTTCGGCTTCGGAAGCGCTGCCGGGCGTCATTCGATGCCCTCGAACAGATAGGGGGCGTAGTTGTAGCCTTCGGCCTTGTAGACGGCGACCAGCGCCGGAATCCGGCGCACGAAATCGTTGTAATCCTTGCGGTCGTTGGCCCAGCCCGTCTCGGCGAGAGCCGCCATGCGCGGCAGGACCATGTGCAGTGCGTGGCGGATGTCCGCGATGTACTCCGTCCAGAGGTTGCACTGCACGCCCCTGATCCGTTTCTGGTCGGGCAGCGTGAGCCGGTCGCAGGGGTCGAGGCGGTAAGCCTGCCGCACCGAGACGTAGCGGGTGTTGCCCAGCGGTTCGTAACGCTCCGGGTCGGAGGTCTGGCTGTAATCGAAGTAGCAGTACCATTTCGGCGTCATAATCACCGGGTTTCCCCGCTGTGCGGCCTTGATTCCGGGGTCGCTTCCGTTCCACGACATGATGTTCGCGGTTTTCGAAATGCCACCCTGGAGGATTTCGTCCCAACCGATGATCTCCCGGCCGTGGGTGTGCATCCAGCGTTCGATGCGGTGGATGAAGTAGCTCTGCAACTGGTATTCGTCCTTGAGCCCCTCCTCGCGGATGCGCTGCTGGCAGAGGGGGCACGCCTTCCAGCGTCCTTTGGGACACTCGTCGCCGCCGATGTGGATGAGCTTCGAGGGGAACAGCGCGAGCACCTCCGTGAGCACGTCCTCGATGAATTCGAAGGTCGTCTCCTTGCCCGCGCAGTAAACGTCGTCGCTGATGCCCCAATGGGTCCATACGGCATAGGGACCTCCCGTGCAGCCGAGCCACGGATAGGCGGTCAGCGCCGCCAGCCCGTGCCCGGGCATCTCGATTTCGGGAATCACCTCGATATGGCGCTCTGCGGCGTAGCTGACGATCTCGCGGATCTCCTCCTGCGTGTAGAACCCGCCGTAGGGTTTGCCGTCGTAAACGCCCTCTTTGTTCTTGTCGTAGCGTCCGACGAGCGTTTCCGCACGCCGGGACCCGATCTGGGTGAGCAGCGGATATTTTTTGATCTCGATCCGCCAGCCCTGATCGTCGGTCAGATGCCAGTGGAATTTGTTGATCTTGTGCAGCGAGAGGATGTCGATGTAGGTCTTCACGTCCTCGACCGGGAAGAAATGGCGGCAGACGTCGAGCATCGCCCCGCGGTAGGCGAACGTGGGCTTGTCGCGGACGACGCAGGCGGGAATCTCTCCTCCGGCGACCAGCTGCTGGAGGCTGCGAAGCCCGTGCAGCACCGCCTGGGGCGTCGATGCCGTGACCGTTATGCGCTGTCTGCCGACTTCCAGAAGGTACTCTTCGGCTTCGTAGCCCGGTTGCAGTTGCAGCGTCACGGCGTGTTTTTCGGGTGCGGCGGTGACGGCGGGTTCGGTTCCGGTGAGCTTGCCGACGGCGCGGGCGAAAATCTCCGCGGGCGTGCGCAGCTGTTCGTCCGTGATGACGACGGGCGTTCGGGACGTCAGCCGGAACGATCCCGGCAGTTCTTCGACCTCGGCGGGGCGGGGTACGATGCGGACGCGTCCGTCGCAGGCTGCGAATCCCGGCAGACAGGCCTGGACGGCGAAAATCAGGAATAGAAGGTGTTTCACGGTTTGGATTCTGGTTGAGCGGTTAGGGAAGCCCCGCCTGCAAAACGTTTGCAGGCGGGGTGCTTCCGGATAGGGTTATTTGTTGTAACGTACGCCGATGTAGGAGAAGGCGATCTCTCCGGTGGTGATGATCTGGTCGTCGAACTCGCCGTCTTCCTTGCCGCCGGCTTTCTTGTTCGCGGCCGAGAAGCGGATGCATACGTCGTCCTTGCCGAGCAGTTCGAGCGGCAGAGGTACGTTGATGTACTTGTAGCCGGCGCACTGCCAGTAGAGGGTGTAGTTCCAGTTCACGATGTCGGGGACCTGGAATTCGGTGATCGGGTTCCAGTCGTCGCGGTTGTTGTCGCCGTGCTCCGACCAGTCGACCCTGATGTAGCGGGGGCCTCCGATGCTGCGGTTCTGCATGGCTACCTGCATCGAGAGCACATCGGTCGAGATGCCCTGCGTCGAGAAGTGGAGCAGCCATGCTTCGCTGCGGTCGGTTTCGGTGTTCCACCACTGGCACTTGTTGGTCCAGGCCGAGAATTCCGCGCTCGTCAGGTTTCCCTTGCCGTCGTTGTTGGTTCCGGGGTCAGAACACATTTGTTTGCCGTTTTCGACGACGCCGTTTCCGTTGATGTTGCCTTTATTGGTGCCGCCCCAGGGTTTCTCTTTGTCGGGGTTGGATTCGTTGCCGATGGGGCCGAGGTAGCTCGGGTCGCTCACGCCCCAGCCTGCGTCGCCCGATTTCTCGTCGGGATGGGTGAAGGTCAGGTAGCCGTTGTCGCCGGTCGTGGGGCGGAAGATGTGGCTTTCGAGCTTGCCGTAGCGGTATTCGGTCAGGAGGGCCGAGAAGCTGTTCTCGAAATCCTTCTCCAGCGCGATGTCCTCGCGGGTGAGGTGGCGGATCTGGTAGCGGCCGATGTCGCCCATGTCCTTCGATCCCATCCAGACGAAGCGGTCGTGGGTCTCGTGAACCAGTACGCCCGAGATGTTCCCCGAACCGTAGGGCAGCATGCTGCCGTCGCGGCGGTATTTGCAAGTGGTGTTGGTCAGCATGTAGAAACTGTCGCCGTTCTTGTCGCGCACCAGCATCGGGTATTTCGTTTCGCGGTTGGCATTGGTGCTGCGTGCATAGCCTTCGTTGATCGGCGTCAGGCTGCCTTTGCGTACGGGAAGCTCGCAGTCGGCCAGCGTTACCCAGGTGTATACGTCCATGTCGGTCAGCTCGTTGTAGCGCTTCACCTTCTGCGGAATGTCGGCCGCCGAGCCTGACACCGAGGACATGACCATCGCCGAGGTGACTTTCTTGAGAATGTAGCGTTCGGGGTTCGACTCCGCTTCGACCGTGACGCCCTTGAGCAGGATGCGGACCTTGCTGTAACGTTCGAAGATGTTGTCGTCTTCGGTCACGGTCTTGATCATGAAGCCCTGCGAACCGTCGAGGCTCTGGATGTAGGCCGTGCGGTAGGTCTCGGTGTAGTCGATCGAGGTCTGTCCCGTCATCATGTTCTCGCCGTTGTTGCCGTTGCCGATGTCGCTGATGATGCGTCCCTCGATGTAGACGTCCTTGTTGACGATGCCCACCAGGTCGCGCACCTCGCTGAACGAGATTTCGTGCCCGAACTCGTTCTTGGCGTTGGCCTGCGTGAGGTAGACCGTCGAGGAGATGGTCCGGTTCCACCCGTCGCGGTAGCTGAGGGTGATGCGGGCGTTGCGCAGGGCTTCGGGGTCGGCGTTGGGGTCGGTCTGGAGAATCAGGAACCCGTTGCTGATGTCGAGGTCCGAAATCCATCCGCCCTCGTCGGCGCTCGTGTAGACGATCGACTGCCGGAGGTCCTCCAGTTCGAGGTTGGTGGAGAGCTGCGCCGTCGCCTGTCCGCCGTCGCCGAGCACCATGATGCTGCGGGTCGAGAAGTCCAGTTTCGGGGTGATGAAGCCCTCCTGTTTGATGTATACGGTATCCGCGCGGTTGTGGGTCCAGAGGCGGATGCCCTCCATGCGGGGGAAGCCGTCGTTGGTCGTGGCCTGGAATTTGAAATAGTCGTCGCCCGTGAAATGCGTTCCGCGGCCCTCGGTGTCGAGTGTGAGCCATCCGTTGTCGGGATTGATCAGTTCGATGTCGTAGGGTTGGTTGGCGAGGACCGGAATGCTCCCCGTGCCGCCTTTCCAGGGGGCTATGATCTCTTTCTTGTAGGGGCCGAACTCGGAGATGCGGGTCTCTTCGCCGTTGTCTTTTTCGCAGGCCGTGAGCGCCAGCCCGCCCAGCAGCGGGAGCAGCAGCCTTCGGTACAATGATTTTATCTGTTTCATCGTGGTCTGAATTTGGTTTCGCGCATCGGCGGGGGAGGGACGCGCCCTCCCCGCCTGAGCGGTTTATTTGTTACTCTTTACGGCTATGGTTCCGAAACGCATCGGCGAACGCTTGTTGGCTGCCATGTCGGATGTGATCGTGCCCGTGTCTCCCTGGTCCACCGTGGCGGTGTTCGAGGCGATGCACTGCGTGCTCCGGGCCTTGATCAGCAGCGTGACCTCCGGGCGGTTGCGCAGGGCGTCCGGCAGGATGAACACGCGGTCGGCGTAGCCCGGGACGGCGCAGTAGGAGAGGTCTTTGCCGCCTGCTCCCTGCCAATAGACGAACGGCCGGCAGCAGAAGCCCGATTCGGGCAGCACGGTGAAGTTCACCCCGTCGGTCGAGTACTCCACCTGCCAGTAGACGGGGCCGTAGATGCTCGTGCCGCCGGCGTTGCCCTGCGAGTTGGTGAAGTTGAGCGAGAGGTTCGCGCCGGCGCCCTCGGTCGAGAATTTCAGCGCCACGGCGTAGCCCGTGTTTTCGGCGAAGTCCCACCAGTAGGTGTTCTCGAATTTCAGGGCGTTCTTGCTGTTCAGCCCGGCGCTGGTCGTGAGTCCGTTGTACTCGTTGTCCAGGAGGTATTTGGCTGCGGGGTCGGTGCACCAGAGCGAGCCGTTGCCCCTATCCGGGGCGATCGTTCCGTCGGCGTTGGTCCTGACCTCGGCGTTGTTCCAGTTCCACTCCACGAGCGTCTGGCGGTTGGAGCTCGATTCCGAAGCGGCGAGGTCGATCTCCTCCTTTTCGAGCACGCGGACCGAGTAACGGCCGATGTACCCCTCGTTGGTGTAGCCGTAGCGGGGCTGGAGGTCGTGGACGATGACGCCGCTCAACGTGCCCTTGCCTTTAGGCATGCCGCTGCCGTCGCGCCGCCAGGGAGTCTTGTTGTTGACCAGCATCGAGATCGCGCCGCCGTCCTTGTCACAGAGCGTTCGGGGTACGCAGCTGGTGTGGTTGGCCGTTCCGAAATAGCCTTCGTTGACGTTGGTGTAGCTGCCGTCGGGCAGGGCGAATTCCACCTCCCGGAGCGAGACGTAGGTGTAAATGTCCTCGTCGGTGAGCTGGCCGATCGACTTCTCCTTGCGGATGAGGTCGCTGGCCGTTCCGGGCGTCTGGCTGACGATGTTGGCCGCCGTCAGTCCGCTGAGCGTGTAGCGTTCGGGATCGGCCTCCTTGGTGAGGGTCACGCCGTTGAGCGAGATTTTCACCTGCGAGTAGCGTTTCAGCGTGTTGTCGTCCGTCGCGTCGAATTGCAGGCGGTATCCGTAGCTGCCGTCGAGCATCTGCACGTAGGCCGTCTTGGCGTTCACCGTGTAGTCGGTGGCGTTGCGTACCGTGTTGGGCGTCGTCTCCACGTTGGCATTGTCCTTGTCGCTGATCACGATGCCCTCGAAGCTGGCTTCGGGATTGTTGATCACGACCTGTCCGCTCTCGCCCTTGATCAGCGTGCGGTAGTCGGCTTCGTAGGTCTGTTCGACGACGAACGGCGCCGCGGGCGTAAGCTCTCCGGCCGTTCCCGGCAGCGAGAAGGCGATCGACGCGCTGCGCGGGCCTTCCGAGTCGTTCGCCTTCACGTCGAACGACAGCACTTTGTCTTCGAGCGTGATGTTCTCGATCCAGTCGGCCGACGCGCCTTCGTAGGTCGGCGTGTAGACCACCTTGCCGAGCAGGCTGCCCAGGTTGTGCTTCAGCTCGGCCTTGATGGTCGTGGCCTTGCGCGTGGCCTTGCGCGTGGTCTTGGCGCGGTCGGGCGTGAAGGTCATGCAGGCCTCTTCGGTCGCCTGCGTGACGGTCAGCGTGACGGCGTGTTTCTTCTCCTTGGCGTCGATATAGGTCAGCGTGATCGCGGCCTGCCGTTTGCGCGGCGAGTTGTTCTTCAGGGTGCTGAACGTGACGGCGTCGGTTCCGACGGCCAGGTTTTCGATCCACTCCTCGTCCGGCTCGGGCGTTTCGTCGTCGTCCTCGTCGGGAATCACCGAATAGACGATGGTGTCCCGGATCTGTTTGTAATCCTCCCGGAGGTTGTTGTCAAGCCCGATGCGGAGGTCCCAGGGGTTGCTGAAAATCTCGATGCGGCTCTCCTCCAACGACAGGATGGGGTCTTCGCCCTCCTGCGTCATGCGTACCGCCTGTTCGAGTCCGCCGCGGGTGAAGATGATGTCCACGGCGCGCGGCACGCCGTAGTTGGCGCCGTATTTGAACAGCACGGGGGTGTTCCCCGAGCCGTTCAGGCGGTTGATGGAGGCCCATTCCACGTCTTCCGACAGACGGACCGACCATTCGCCGGTGGAATAGATCCGCACCTGGGTGGACCCGGCGTCCGAAGTCAGCGTGTATTTGTTGGAATCCACATTCAGCGGCAGGTCCATGTCCGAATCCATTTCGCATCCGGTCAGCAGGAGCAGCGCCGTGACGAGGGGCAGGATGCCCGTGCGCCACGCTTTGTAGATGCTGTCTGTAAGGTTATTTTTCATCGTTGTGTTTTTTTGTTCGTTCCGTCGGCCTTACATGCCGTATTCGTTATAGGCCTTGTTGTCGAGTGCGCCGCCCGAATAGACGACCTCCTTGTCGGGGATCGGGTAGTATTCGTGGCAGGGGAGCATGTTGTCCTTGAGCGTCGGGTAGTTGGTGTATTCGTAGGTCATCCGATACCAGATTCCCCAGCGTACCAGGTCGAACTTGCGCTGGAATTCGCCCAGCAGTTCGCGTCCGCGCTCCTTCTGGATCTCCTCCAGAAGCGCATCTTTGTTCTTGAAGACGTAGGCGGTGGTTCCGGCGCGTTCCCGGACCATGTTCAGGTAGCGGACGGCCTCGTCGGAGTCCTCCGTCTCGGCGTAGCACTCCGCCATCATCAGGATGGCGTCGGCATAGCGGAATACCTTCTGGTTGGAGAAGTCGGCGGTGTTCTGCATCCCCGGGCACCAGAATTTCGGGCCGAGCCACGGACGGGTTCCCACGCCCGAGAAGGGCTTGCCGTCGTATTCCCACGCCATGTTCAGCGTTTTGCGCTTGTCGTTGCTTTTTTTGGTCTGGAGACCGTCGCAGAAATAGCTGTTGGGGCGCATGGAGGTCCAGGTGGTCATGCCCGTGCCCATTTCGGGAATCTCCACGCCGTCGTAGATGCCCTTGCCGTTGTGGTACGGAGTGGTGATGGCTGCCACGTTGGTCGTGACGGACAGTCCGCCGGGCGTGTAGGTGCGCTGCACCTCGAAGATCGACTCCGGGGTGTTCTTGTTGCGGAACATGATGTCTTCGAGCGGATACTGTTGCAGGTCGCCGTAGATTTTCTCCAGTTCGCCGAGCGCCTCGAGGGCGTCGTCCCAGCGGTGGTTCCACTGCGCGAGCTTGGCAATCATCATCCAGCCCATCGCGGCGCCCATGCGGTTGTCCGCGACCTCCGACGAACGCACCTGGTCCATCGAGGGCACGTAACGCTGCAATTCGTCGATCAGGTAGTCGCGGGTCTCCTTTGCCGACATGCGGCCCATGTGGGCGATCTCCTGCATCACCTGTTGGTCGGCGACCTCCTTGGTGTAGAAGGGCACGTCGCCGAAGATGCAGGTCAGCAGCCAGTAGTAGAACGAGCGGATGACCACGCCTTCGGCCAGCAGCGGCAGCTTGTCGGCTTCCGAAGACTCCTTGATGTCGTTCAGGGGCGAACGTTCGATGGCGGCGATGGTCGAGTTGCAGTACATGACGCCCTTGTAGCACTGGGTCCATATCTTCTGGCCGTTGAGCGGCTTCGCGGGGGATATGTCGAGCTGGGCGTCCTTGGTCCCCGAAGCGATGTACATCAGGTCGGTGACGCCTTCGGTCATAATCAGGAAACAGTAGTCGTAGATGCTGTTGATCGGTATGTAGCAGGCGTTCAGGCCCGCCAGGCATTGCGCCCGGGTCTTGTAGTACTCCTTGGGTCCTACGAACGACGTGGGGTGTTCGTCCAGGTCGCACGCGCTGAACAGCAGGGCGGCGGTTGCCGTGGCTGCCAGCAGGTATTTTTTCAGGAAACTGTATGATTTCATGGTCTTGGCTGTTAGTATCTGATCTGGAGGCTGAAAATAATGGTCCGGGGCTTGGGATAGGCGCCGATGTCGACGCGCCGCAGGGCCGAGTTGGAACTCGATGTCGAAACGTCCGGATCGAATCCGTTGTATTTCTTCCACAGGTAGAGGTTCTCGCCGCTGACGCTTACGCGGATGTCGCGCAGGCGGTTTTTGGTGACCTTGCGCATGTCGAACGTGTAGCTCGCGGAGATGTTCTTCAGCCGCAGGTAGCTTGCGTCGTGCACCAGCCGGTCGCTGGGCAGGGCGTCGTAGCTGCCGGCCATCGGCAGGTTCGAATTCGGGTTGCGGACCGGATGCCAGGAGTTCTGCATGTACTTGTATTGGTTGGTATAGGGCGAACCGTTGCCCATCCAGAGTTCGGCGACGTTGTAGATCTTGCCGCCGATCGAGTAGTTGAAGAAGAAGCTGAATGTGAAGTTATGGATGTTGAACGTGTTCTGGATACCGCCGTAGAGGTCCGGGTCGGCCGATCCGAGGTAGACCAGGTCGTCGCTGTTCAGCGCTCCGTCGTGGTTGATGTCCTGATAGCGGGCGTATCCGGGCTTGAAGGTGTTGCCGCTGGCCGAGGCGTAGGCCTTGGTGATCTTGTTGCGCTCGACCTCTTCCTGGTTGTGCCATACGCCGCCGTAGCGGAATCCCCAGAGGGCGTTGAGCGTGTAGCCCTTCTTGTAGCCGTACATCATGTAGGTGGTTCCCGACGACGACGGCGACGAGTAGGCTGTCACGAAGTCTTCCGAGGCGATGTCGTCCACCATCTGCCTGTTGCGCGACAGGGTGAGGGTCGTCGACCACTGGAATTTCGGACGGACGATGTTGCGGCTTTCGACGGTGAGTTCCCACCCCTTGTTGGTGGTGCGTCCGGCGTTGACGAAGTAGTTGGTGTAACCCGTCTGCGAGGCTACCTGTACGGTCAGCAGCAGGTCGCGGGTCTTGATCAGATAGGCGTCGGCCGTGACGTTGAGCCGTCCGTCGAACAGCGAGATGTCGGCTCCGAGGGTATACTGGTCGGAGGTTTCCCACGTCAGGTCGGGTGATGCCAGACGCGACGGGTAGACCGCCAGCTGCTGCGTGCCTCCCATCAGGTAGCCGCTCGTCGAGTTGCCGACGGCCGCCAGCGAACGGTAGGCCGAGATGGCGTCGTTACCGGTGCGTCCGAGGCTGGCGCGCAGGGCCAGTTCGTCGATCCACTTGGCTTTTTGCAGGAACTTCTCGTTGGCGATGTTCCAGCGGAGGGCCGCCGAGGGGAAGAATCCCCATTTCTTGTTGGCGGCGAAGTTCGAGGCGCCGTCGTAACGGGCCGTGAACGTAACGTAGTAACGCTCCTTGTAGTTGTAGTTCAGACGTCCGAACACCGACATCTTGGTCCAGTCCGTGTGGTTGGTGCTGATCGAGGAGTTCTGCTTGTCGGGAACCGCGGCCATGTTGTTCCAGGTGAGTTCGTCGAGCGTGTAGCCGCGCCCGGTGATGCTCAGGTTGTTGTCGTACTTGATCTGCGCGGTGTATCCGCCCAGCACGTCGAAATTGTGGCCGCTCTTGGGGCGCAATTCGTAGTAGACCGTATTTTCGCTTGAGAAACTCGTGTCGTCGTACTCGTCGCGGCTGGCGTAACCGCCTTCGTTCTCCTTCTTGGCCGGCAGGTATCCCGGCTCGTAGTAGCGTCCGTGGCGCTGGTAGGAGTAGTAGGTGAACTGGCTGCGCAACTTCAGCCCCTTGACGGGGGTCACTTCGACGAATGCGCTGTTGTTGAGCGAAATGCGCCGGGCGTTCTTGAGGCAGTGATCGAGCATGATGCGCGGGTTGTTGAATTTCTGTCCCGAGTACCACAGGTCGTTCATGTCGGATGTGGGGGAGAGGAACGGGCTGAGGAACACGGCGGCGTTCCACCAGTTGGTTCCGCCGATGGTGGCCAGGTTTTCGTCCTGATCGCGGTAGGTGTAGCTCAGGTTCAGTCCGGCCTTGAGCCATTTGGCGAACTCGTGGTCGACCTTCAGGCGCGCCGAGTAACGTTTCAACCCGCTGTTGTCGATGATTCCCTGCGTTTCGTTGAATCCGGCCGAGGCGTAGTAGGAGCTTTTCGCGGAGGCTCCCGAAATCGAAAGGTCGTAATTCTGGTAGAGCGCCGTGCGCGTGATGGTGTCGATCCAGTTCGTGCCGACGCCTTTGGCCTCGGGGTTGGGGAAGGGGTATTTCGACATCGGCGAGTCGGGTTCGATTTTATCGTTGCCGTCGGCGCTTGAGAAGAAATAGGCGTAGTCGTTGCGGTAGCGGGCGAACTCCGTGGCGTCCATGATGTCGAGCTGACGCGGGAGCTGCGAAAATCCCAGGTCGGTCTTGAAGGTGATGTTGGGTCGTCCGTCCATGCCGCGGCCCTTCTTGGTCGTGATCACGATCACGCCGTTCGAGCCGCGTGCGCCGTAGATGGCCGTCGACGAGGCGTCCTTCAGCACCGAGATCGACTCGATGTCCGCGGAGTTGATGTCGTTCAGGTCGTGAATGCCGTCGATGACGCCGTCGACGATGATCAGCGGTTCGTTCGATGCCGAGATCGAGCGCGTGCCGCGGATACGGATCGAGGTCGTGGCGCCCGGCTCTCCGGTCGTGGCCATGATGTCGGCGCCGGCGATGCGGCCCTGGAGGGCCTGGTCGACCGAAACCACCGGCACGTCCTTGATGTCGCTCATCTTGACGTTGGCCACCGAACCCGTCAGGTCGGTTTTCTTCACCGTGCCGTAGCCGATCACGACCACTTCGTCGATGGTCTGCTTGCTCTGTTCGAGTTTCACGTCGACCTTCGTGCGCGCGCCGACCTTTTCGGTTTTGGCTTCATAGCCGATGTACTGGAAGGTCAGCGAAGCGCCTTCGGGAACCTGGATCGAATAATCGCCCGTGGCGTTGGTGCTGGCGCCGTTCGTCGTGCCCGTCACCAGTACGGTCGCGCCGATCAGCGGCTCGCCGCTCTGGTCCGTAACCTTGCCCGTTACGGTATGTTTGGTTCCGCTTTTCTGCGCGAAGGCAGGCGCTGCCGTCAGCGCTCCCGAAACCAGCAGGATCAGTAATATGATATATTGTTTCATGCGAATTTTTATTTAAGTGCAACTCCTGATGCTTGCTTCCCGGAGGGGTAGTGGCGGAATTCGATCATCACCGGGTAGTGGTCCGAATGCGTGGCGGTAAATTCGTCGTAGATGATGCGCGAGTCGGTTATTTCACGCATCACGGCCTGCGAGGCGTAGATGAAGTCGATCCGCCGTTGATCCGCCGTCGATTCGCCGT
>ERZ1673736.3667-NODE-3667-length-13958-cov-80.522046_pt1 | contig 13958 bp, 20 predicted proteins | sample MGYA00580212_ERZ1673736 | MGnify/ENA primary metagenome ERZ1673736 (study PRJEB41218, sample SAMN15661752) | gut metagenome | host: Homo sapiens | place: Canada: London | collected 2015-08-20/2019-03-30 | study: EMG produced TPA metagenomics assembly of...
GGAGATGTATGCTCTAAGTGACTTCTTAATCATGGTTTTTGTCATGGTTAGTGAAGCAATCACTTAGAGCATTTTCATTTCAGGAGGTACAGCCATGAGAAACGAGAAAATCACCCCTCTGTATGAGCGTTTGAGCCGCGATGATGAGTTACAGGGCGAGAGCAATTCCATCTCGAACCAGAAAAAGATGTTAGAGGACTATGCCCGCCGGAACGGGCTGCCAAACCCCACCCACTTCACCGATGACGGCGTATCGGGAACCCGTTTTGACCGTCCCGGTTTTCTGGCGATGATGGAGGAAGTCGAGGCCGGACGGGTGGAGGCCATCGTCATAAAGGACATGAGCCGCCTGGGGCGCGACTATCTGAAAGTCGGCCAGGTCATGGAGATTTTGCGGCAGCGCGGTGTCCGGCTGATCGCCATCAATGACGGTGTGGACAGTCTGAAAGGCGATGATGATTTTACCCCTTTCCGCAACATTATGAACGAGTTTTACGCCCGCGACACCAGCCGGAAAATCCGCTCCGTGTTCAAATCCAAAGGCATGAGCGGCAAGCACCTGACCGGCACCGTCATTTATGGCTACCTGTGGGACGAAAAGCGGGAACACTGGCTTGTGGACGAAGAAGCCGCCGAAGTGGTACGCCGTATCTTTTCCCTGACGATGGAGGGCTATGGCCCCTATCAAATCTCCAAGCTGCTGTCCGAGGCAAAGATTGAAATCCCCGCTGTCCATCTGGCTCGCTTTCACGAGGGCGTAAACAGGTCAAAGCCGGTCAAAGACCCCTACGGCTGGGGATCGTCCACCATTGTGAACATCCTGAAGAAGCGGGAATATCTGGGCCACACCATCAATTTTAAGACCCGCAAGCACTTTAAGGACAAGAAAAGCCACTATGTTGACGAAAGCGAGTGGACGATTTTCGAGAACACCCATGAGGCCATCATCGACCAGGAAACCTTTGACAATGTGCAGCGTATCCGGGCAAATGTCAGGCGTTACCCGGACGGCTGGGGCGAGGCCCACCCTCTGACCGGCCTGATGTACTGTGCCGACTGCGGCGGCAAGATGTATGTCCATCGCATCAATAACGGTAAGCGTGACCCACAGTTTACTTGCAGCCAGTACAGCAAAATTCCATGCGGGACGCTCTGCGGCACACAGCACCGCATCCGGGCCGAGGCTGTCCTGACCCTGATAACCGATATGCTCCGGGCCATCGCGGAGTATTCCAGGAATGACCGGGCTGAGTTTATCCGCACCGTCCAGGAAACACAGGCCGCCCAGCAGACCGCCGACATATCCAAGAAGCGGAAACGGCTTGCCGCCGCCCAAAAGCGGGCCGGGGAACTGGAAAAGTTGATTTGCAAAATCTATGAGGACAACGCCCTGGGTAAGCTACCAGACGCCCGGTATGAGGCCCTGGACGCACAGTACGCCAAAGAGCAGGATGCTCTCAATGCGGAAATCACGGAACTGGAAAAGGCCGTTACCGGCTATGAGCAGAGCCGGAAATCTGCGGAGAAGTTTATTGCCCTGATTGACAAGTATGAGAATTTCGACACGCTGACAAATACCATGCTCAACGAGTTTGTAGAGAAAATCCTTGTCCATGAACGCGCCCGCAAAGGCAGCCAGGACACCACACAGGAGGTTGAAATCTACTTCAATTTTGTGGGCCGGTATATCCCGCCCGCCTTGCAGCCGGTTCCCCTGACCCCGGAGGAACAGGAAGAACTGCGGAAGAAGGAGGAACGCAAAGACAGGCTTCACCAGAACTACTTACGCCGCAAGGCCAACGGCAAGCAGAAGGAATGGGAAGAACGCTATAACGCCAAGCGCAAGGCAAAAATGGAGGCGGCAAAGGCCGCAATCCGGGCCGAGGACATTGAGAAGGGCATTTTTACCACCGTCAGCCAGTTACCCAAGCAGGAACCGCGCAAGGCCACCTTACCGGCCAGCGCCGCAGTTTAACCATCACAGTACAAAGGAGGACGAACATGAGCAAATTGACTTACACCCGCTGCGGAGATTACTACATCCCCGACCTGAAGCTGTCCGAGCAGCCGGAGGCCGCCATCGGCAAGTATGGCCGTATGCGGCAACGCTACCTAAAGGAACACCGACCCGGCTTTTACAGCAGCCTGATTTTGAGTGAAAAGCTGTACCCGCACCTGTTGGAGATTGACCGGGCGGCGCGTGAACGGATGGACGCCATGCTGCCCCGCATGATGGAGGCGGCGGGCGTCACCGAGGAACTGAAAGCCCGTGACCCCATGCGCTGGGTGGGGCTGATGAATACGCTGAAAGCGCAGGCGGAGGAAATTATTCAAGACGAACTGATTTACAATTAGTTTTTAGGCAGAGGCTTTGGCCTCTGCCTAAATTCATAATTCCGACACGCTTTGCATCTTGTATTCTTCGAGATCAAGAAATATAATGGATATATTGGAGGAATGTGAGATGGAATACATGACTTTGAAAGAAGCTGGCGAAAAATGGGGCGTTTCCGCCCGTCAAATAAACTATTACTGCATAGCTGGCCGTATTCCCGGCGCTGTGAAAATGGCAACACTATGGTTAATTCCCAAAGATGCCAAAAAGCCGGTGGATGGCAGGACAAAGCAAGGGAGGGCTTTGAAACATGAATAGTGTTTTGATTATAGACGATGATAAGGAACTTTGTGCCTTGATGAAGAAATGCGTGGAACAGGAAAACTTGTCTGCGGTGGTGGCGCATGGCGGTTTAGAGGGCTTACGGCTGCTGGGAGAAAACAAAGGCACCTGTTGCCTGATTATTCTGGATGTGATGATGCCGGGTATGGACGGCTTTCAGGTATTGCAGAAAATCCGGGAGAAAAATAATGTGCCGGTGCTGATGCTGACCGCCAAAAGCGACGAGGAAGATAAGGTTTCCGGCCTGCGGCTGGGGGCGGACGATTACCTGACAAAACCTTTCGGCATTAACGAGCTGATGGCCCGCGTCAATTCCCTAATCCGGCGCTACACCACCCTAAATCCCGTGACCGGGAACGAGGCCGCCACCATGCTTCTGAAAGATATGGTGATTGATAAAGTCAATCGGACGGTGACTGTCCAAAATATCCCGGTAGAGCTAACCGGCAAGGAATTTGATTTGCTTCTGGTTTTGGCGTCCAATAAGGGACGGGTATTTACAAAAAAGCAACTTTACACGCAGGTATGGACGGAAGAATACGACTTTGACGATAACAATATCATGGCCTTTATCAGTAAACTACGGAAGAAGATTGAGCCAAATCCAGAACAGCCGTTTTATATCCAAACCGTCCGGGGTGTGGGGTATCGGTTCAATAAGGAGGCATGAGCATGGAGTTAAATCTTTATCTGCTGCTGGCCCTATTGATTGCCCTGCTGGTAATCGGCTACCTTTTGGCAAAACTTCACCGCGTCCGGGGCCAGCTTTCCCTTATCAAAGACGCTCTGGCAGATATAAAGAACGGGAACTTGAACCGCCGTGTACTGGCGCGGGAAAGCGATCTGACGAAACAAATCTGCTATGACATCAACGAGATTGCTATGAGCAGCCAATCCCGACTGATACAGCAGAAGCAATCCGAGCAGGCTTATAAACGGCTTATGACAAGCCTTTCCCATGATGTGAAAACGCCGCTTGCCTCTCTGGTGGGCTATTTGGAAGCCGTGGAAAGCAAGATGGTGACAGGAGCCGAGCAGGAAGAATATATTCGGGTAGCTATGGAAAAAGCCCACCACCTGAAAGACTTTGTGACCGCCCTGTTTGAATGGGTGAAGCTGGATGCCGGGGAGCAGATTTTTCATTTTGAAGTCTGCGACCTGAACGAGCTTTCCCGCGACATCATGGCCGACTGGGTGCCGCTGCTGGAAAGTCACGATCTCACCTATGAAATTGAGATACCCGAAACAGAATACATGACGAGGGTTGACCCTACCGCCTACACCCGTATTCTCAATAACCTGCTGCAAAATATCCTGACGCACAGCGGCGCAAGACAAGTGACCCTGACCGTGACCGAAACGGAGCAGCAGGCAAAAATCATAGTGACTGATAACGGGAAAGGGATTTCCGCCGCTGATCTCCCCCATATCTTTGAGCGGATGTATCAATGCGACCACTCCCGATCTGCCAAAGGGAACGGGCTGGGCCTCTCCATTGCTAAGGAACTGGTAAGCGTCCATAAAGGAACCATCACGGCAGACAGTATCCTTGAAGCTGGAACAACATTTACCATCATACTTCCGAAAGCTCTGTGAAATCACAGAGCTTTTTTTGAAAAAATTTTTTCTCGGCAAGGTTATGGCAAGGTTTGCCCTTTATAATGGGAACCATGAAAGGAGGAAACCGCATGACGATCATTGCAACTGAAATCCAGAAATGGAAGCGAAATAAGATTGTCTGGTGTATTCTGGCTCTGACGCTGCTGTTTGGAGCATTTGCGATTGAGCGGGCTTGCAGCATTGCAAGGAGCAGCCCCTACATGGATAGCTTTGGCGACCTTTACACACTGGCGTTTAAGAACCTGTCCAGCCTGTTCCTGCCGATCGTGCTGGGAATGTTCGCCACAACCTTGTTTTTTGACGAACACAAGAACGACACGCTGAAAGAACTGCTTATTATCCCGATCTCGAAAGCGCAGCTATACTTTTCAAAAGTCGCTGTGGTGATTCTGATGTCCGTAGGGCTGTGCCTGATTACCTTTCTTTTGTGCGTTGTCGGCGGGCTGATTGCCGGGGGATTTCCCGATCTGAACGCCCATACACTGATGGATGCCGGCCTTTTGTATCTGGCGGGCGGGCTTCTGGTTCCCATAGCCATGCTTCCGATTGTATTTCTTGCCACACTGTCAAAAGGATATATCCTGCCTATTGGTGCAACGCTGCTGTATCTGGTTCCCGTAGTCATTGCCCCGGCCTATCTTACGGGAATACACCCGCTGGCAAGCGTGATGGGGATTTATCCCCATATTTCCGAAGCGGCCGCCGCTATGGTAGAAAGCCTGATGCAAGGCGTTTTGCCTAACACTTCGCCGCTTGTTTGTGCCGGTTCGCTGCTCCTGATCGGTGCCGCGTTTGCCGCCGCATCCGTCGTGGCTCTAAAAAAGCAATCTTACTGAAAGGAAAGACCTATGAAACGATTGATTAGTTTATTCCTCTGTGTTCTGTTCACTTTTTCACTTTGCGCCTGCCAGCAGGCCGCCCCATCTTCCAGCGAGGCCCCCGACCAGCAGGCCATTACAGAGGAAGCAACCGAATACTTTAACCAGATGATGGATGGAGATTTTGAAACTTTCTTCAATGCGCTGCCGCAGGGCGTACAGGACAACACTTCTGCGGAAGCGATACAGGAAACATGGGAGGAAGAAGCCGATAAGCTGGGCGGACTGCCGAAGGACGCTTCCCCGGAGGTGTCCTGTTATGTGCCGGAACACTCCGACCAAATCCGTGTTGAATTTGTCATTCCCTGTGAAAAGGGCGATTTCAAATTGTTCATCAACTATTCCCCGGATGGCAGCCTTTACAACTATGTCATTTGGAAAAATGAAGCAGAATAAGAAAGAGAGGCATCTTTATGAGTGACTTTGTGATTGAAACCAAAAAGCTGACGAAAATTTACGGCGAGCAAACCGCCGTCAGCTCTGTGGATATTCATGTGAAGCCGGGCCGGATTTACGGGCTTTTGGGCCGAAATGGAGCCGGTAAGACCACCATTATGAAAATGATTTTGGGCCTTACGCCAATCACTTCCGGCGAAGTGGATGTGTTCGGCCAGAACATCAAAGGCCATGAGAAACGCATTTATCCCCGTATTGGGGCTATCATCGAAACTCCCGGCTTTTACCCGAACCTGACCGGCACAGAAAACCTTGAAATCTTTGCGAAGCTACGCGGGACGCCCCGGCCCAACGCCGTCAAGAACGCACTGGAAGTCGTGGGGCTTCCTTACCGGGACAAAAAGCTGTTCAGCAAGTATTCTCTCGGTATGAAGCAGCGCCTCGGCATTGCCAACGCCATTCTGCATGACCCGGAGCTTTTGATTTTGGATGAACCGACCAACGGGCTTGACCCCATCGGCATTGCCGAAGTGCGAAATTTTATCAAGGATTTAAGCGTGGATCGCGGCAAAACCATCCTGATTTCCAGCCACATTCTTTCCGAAATCGCACTTCTGGCGGATGATATTGGCATCATCGACCACGGCGTACTGCTGGAAGAAAGCAGCATGGAGGATTTGGAAAAGAAAAATCGGAAATACATCCAGCTTCAGGTGTCGGATGTCCCCAAAGCCTCACTGATTTTGGAACGGCAGTTCCATGTAACGGATTATGCGGTGCAGGACGAACATAGCTTGCGGCTCTATGACACCGCACTGGATATGGCAGCAATCAACAAGGCCCTTGTGGTGCAGGATGTGGCTGTAATCAGCTCCCAAATCTGCAATGATACCCTTGAGGACTATTTCAAGCAGATTACGGGGGGAGAGGGCATTGCTTAAACTGATACAGGTTGAATTTCTAAAGCTGCGCCGGAGAAAGTTTATCTGGCTCATGCTGCTGGCAGCTCTGTTTATGCCGCTGGCCGCCGTGTTCTACTTCGCAAGTGTTAAGGGAACCGGCGTGGAACCCATCGAGTTTTACAAGTGGACGGCGTTCAGCTATACCCCGTGGATCATCCTGCCGGTGGTGCTGGGGATGCTGTGTACCATGCTGATGTATAACGAAAACCAATATGATATGCTCAAACAGCTCTGGATTGTGCCGGTCAATAAGATGGCGTACTTTTTCAGCAAATTTGCTGTGGTGCTGGTGTACTCGGTCTGCTTCATGCTGATTACCGCAGCCGCGTCCATCTTTACCGGCGTCCTGCCCGGCTATATTGCCTTTGACAGCGGGAGCGTCCTTTATCTTCTGCGGAAGTGTATGGAAATCTCTCTGCTGACCGCCTTTGCGGTACTGCCAATACTGGCGGCTGCCGCAGCGCAGAAGGGGTATATTCTTCCCGTCTGCCTGACGCTGGTCTATACATTCCTCGGCTTTATCCTCTTAATGGTGAATATGTACCTGCATCCGCTGTCCAGCATGACCGCCATTGTTATGCGGGATATTCCGGGCGTCGTGATTACCCAGCCACTCAACATTCCGGGGGCGTTCCTCTGCATAGGCGTGTGGGGCGTTGCTTCTGTCCTGCTGGCTGGGGCTGCTTTGAAAAAGAGAAAGTGAGGTGCATTTGAAATGGAGCTTTTACTTTGGGCGGAGCGCCGGAAACTCCGCCGTTCTAAAATCTTGTGGATCGCCGGTTTTGCAACGGTCATGGTGGCGTTGATTGTCTTTGCACAGGGTCAGTTCACGTTCTATGAAAGCCGCTATATTGACGGTGCCGGATGGTTTATGACAGCGGCCCAATCCCTTGCCACCTTTTATGTGCTGCCTGCGGTCATTGCCCTGCTGGGAAGCTATATGATCTGCCGGGAGGAACAGGAGGACACCCTGAAATCCCTGCGGCTCATTCCCGTGGATGAAGTGAAGCTGACGCTCTCCAAAATGGTGCTTGCTCTGGTGTTCAGCGTCTTAATCTATCTCCTGCTTTTTGCGATTACCTTTCTCGTTGAGGCCGTTTTGCACTTTGAAGCTCTTTCCATTGGCCTTGTTTTGGGAAACCTGAAAACATATCTTCTGGACGGGATCGGCGTGTTCTTTGCCATTTCTCCGATTATCGCTTTGGTGGCCCGGATGAAAAAAGGTTACTGGCTGGCGCTGGTATTTGCTGAAATTTATTCGTTTGCTGGACTGTTCGCAAGTATGTCCGGCCAGCTAAAGACGGTATATCCCATGACAGCCGTTTTCAATATCTCTGGCTATTACGATGCAAGCATGGTTCAGGTTTTCATTGGTATCATCGTTCTGCTGGCCTGTGTTGTTCTGACACTGTTCATTCTGAAAGGGCTGAACAGGAAAGCAAAATAGTTTTAATTATCTGCCGGACGACGGCAAAAGAAAAAAGCCGTCGTGCAGCAGGCAATCGCCATGCCCTAAACATATCTACGGCGGCTTTGACAAAATCAAGGCCGCCGTTCCTTATGTCCAAAGAGTGACGACCCTGTTTCAATGGTGACGGCGGCCCAGGGAGGGAGCCGCCGTGAAGCACACTGACCGCCGACAAATTCAGACGATATTTGCACTATCGTCAAAAAAAGCCCGGTCACCGAACAGGCCCCGTCTGGCAGCCAGTGCGAAAATTGTCATAATGTAACTGAATACCGTGTTTTTTGCGCTCGAATAGCTTTCTGCTGTCCGGGCGTTTTTTCATACCTATGGGGCCGGAACATCGGGCCAACATGGCCCGAACCTTGCCCCCGGTGCCGTTCCCCGCCGCCCCGTTCAGATTTTCCCGCAAAAATCTGAACGGAGGAAAGGCCGATGGAAGTCACCATCAATTACAACGGACAAGTCGTGGCCGTGGAGGTCACGCTGGAAGTCTATGAATTTCTTGACCGGGCCGACCACAAAGCCGAGAACCTATCCCATGAGCAGCGGCGGCATTGGGATGGCCGGGAGTTTGACGAATACATAATTGCCACCGAGGGCGTGGGTATCTACGGCGAAACGCCGGAGGAATACCTTTGCCGCATGGAAACGCTGGGCGAACTGATGGCCGTCCTGGACACCTGCACCGAGGCCCAGCGCCGCCGGTTCCTGCTCTATGCCCTGGACGGGCTGAGTTTTTCGGAGATTGCTGCCCTATGCGGCTGCTCCAAGAGTTCGGTGCAAGGCTCCATTGAAGCGGTCAGAAAAATTTTTCAAAAAATTTTGAGAAACCACCCATACGAATGACCCCTTTTCGGGCTACCAAGTGAAAGGGATTGTTTCCCTTATCCCAGCGGGAGGCGGACAGCGGACAAGCTGCCCGCCTCTCCCATTTTCAGGAGGTAAGCCTATGAAAACAATCAATCTGCGGTGGATTTATCCCCACTACCGGCATGACGAGTTTGTGGAGGTCAGCGATGAAGTTTGGGAGGTCATGCGGCAGGCCCAGCGCGAGATGAACAACTATGAGCGCCGGAAGGTCTACCACCGCGCCTACTACTCCCTGGACGCATATAGCTGGACGGAGAACTACGCGCTGGAACACGGCAGATCGCCTGAGGAAATCCTTTTGGAGCGCGAGGAACGGGCCGCCCATCTGCGGCTGCTGGCTGCCTTGCCGGAGGCCCTGGCCCATGCCACCCCCACACAGGCCCGCCGCGTCCGGGCCTACTACATCGCCGGTATCAGCCAGCCGGAAATCTCCCGGAGGGAGGGCGTAGACAGCAGCAAGGTCAGCGTTGCCATCCGGCGGGGCCTGCGGAATATGCGCCGCTGCTATGACGGCCTTTTTCCGGCAGAGTGAGGGCGGGCCTATGCAGACGATCAACCTCAAACAGTATTACCCGTTCTGCACCGAGGACACCTTTGTGGAGGTGTCGGATGAAATCGTTGAGGCGTTCCTACTGGACAAGCGGGCCGAGGCCGCCAGGGAGAGGAAGATGTACCGCTACAAGGCGTTTTACTCCCTTGACTGCGATGATGGGATTGAGAAGGCCGCCATCGGCTGGGCGCAGCCATCGCCGGAGGATTGCCTGATGGAAAAGGAAGCGCAGGCCGAATACGCCGAGCTGCTCCGGCGGCTCTATGAGGCGATTTCCTCTCTGCCCCCAGCGCAGGCCCGCCGCGTCCATGCCCGGTATATGCTGGGGATGAAAGTGAAGGACATTGCCGCGATGGAGGGTATTACCCCATCCCAGGCTGGGAAGTCCATCCATGCGGCGCTCCGGCGGCTGCGCCGGTACTTCATGCGCCGGAAATGGACAAGCGGCCTATGAAAACCATCAACCTGAAAAAATACTACTACCCGATTTGTAAAAAGGACACTTTTGTGGAAGTGCCGGACGAGGTTGCAGACGCCATTGTGGAGGAAAGCCGCGCAGAGAATGCCAATGACGCAAAGCAGCACTACCACTGTTACTCTCTGGACGCATCCCCCGGCATAGAACACCATTTCCCGGAACAGGTCATTTCCCCGGAAGATATTCTGATGGAGAAAGAAACGGAACGGGAACAGGAGGCCGCCCATGCCCTGATGATGGAACGGCTCCGGGAGGCCCTTGCCACCCTGACGCCCCGGCAGGCGAGCTGCCTGCACGCCCGGTTTTGGGAGGGCAAGCAGTTTAAGGAGATTGCCGAGGCCGAAGGCTTTACGACATCAGCGGCCATTGTCACGGTTCGCAACGCCATTATCAAGTTGCAGAAATATTATATCAAGCGCGGCTGGATGGAGCCGCTGAAGGAGGACGCGATATGCACAAAGAAATCACCGCCCAAGCGAAGCAGAAAAAAGACGAGCGCGAAGAAATCCTGAAGGAAATCCGGCAGCTTGAGAACCGCCAGAAGATTTTGGAGAACAAGCAGCGCAACGAGGAACGCAAGGCCCGCACCCGCCGCCTGATTGAGCGCGGGGCCGCTTTGGAGGGCATTTTCCCTCTGGCCCCCGACCTTCCCGGCGTAGAGGTCAAGGCGTTCCTGATTGCCCTGTCCCATCTTCCGGGGGCGGCGGAACTGGCCGCAAAACTGCCGAAATCCGGGGACAAGCCATAAGTCCCTTGTTTACAAGGGCGCACTTATACACCGTTGCCGGTGTCGTGCGCCCTGCCGGGGGCTGTTGCGTACTTCGTCCGCGATGGGGAGCTACACTCCCCAAACCCCTTGTGCGCCCCGCGCAGCCAAACACCCGCTTCGCGTCTGTTCGGCTCCACGGAGCCTGAAATATCCCCGCCGAAAGGAGGTGCCACCCATAGATTTTTGCCATATCCCCGTCAGTATCATCAAGCGCAGCGAGGGCCGTTCCGCTGTTGCCGCAGCCGCCTACCGAAGCGGAACCAAACTGACAAATGAATGGGACGGCCTGACCCATGATTACACCCGGAAGGGCGGCGTTGTCCATGCGGAAGTCATGCTGCCCGCCCACGCCCCGCCAGAGTTTGCAGACCGCGCTACCCTCTGGAACAGTGTGGAACAGATCGAGAAAGCCAGGGACAGCCAGCTTGCCCGCGAGATCGAGGCGGCTTTGCCCCGCGAACTGTCCAGGGAACAGCAGCTTGCCCTTGTCCGGGCCTATGTGAAGGACAACTTTGTAGACAAGGGGATGTGTGCTGATTTTGCCATCCATGACAAGGGAACCGGCAACCCCCATGTTCATATCATGCTGACCGTCCGGCCCCTGAAAGAAAATGGCGCATGGGGCGCGAAGTGCCACAAGGCATACGACCTGGACGAGAACGGCCAGCGCATCCCGGACGGGAAAGGCGGGTGGAAGAACCACCGGGAGGACACCACCGACTGGAACGACAAAGGGAATGTGGAGATTTGGCGGGTGGCATGGGCGGCTTATACCAACCGGGCATTGGAGGCCGCCGGTCAGCCCGCCCTGGTAGACCACCGCAGCTACAAGCGCCGGGGCATTGATAAAATCCCCTCTGTCCACCTGGGGCCAGCGGCCAGCCAGATGGAGAAGCGCGGCATCCGCACCGACAAGGGAGAAGTCAACCGGCAGATCGCCGCCGACAACAAGCTGCTCAAGGAAATCAAGGCCCGCATTACCCGCCTCTACAACTGGTCTAAGGCCGAGGCGGAAAAGCCGGAGGGCCAGCAGCCCAGCATGATTGACTTGTGGGAGGCCCAGCAGCAGCTCAAGCGGCCCGACACCCGCACCGGCAAAATCCGGGCTTTGCAGGAGAGCGCCGCCCTGTTCAGCTTTTTGCAGGCAAACGGCATCCAGTCCATGCAGCAGCTCCATGAAAAAATCGCAGATATGAACACCCGTTACTATGACCTGCGGCGAGGGATTGTCAAGGCCGAACGCCGGATCGCTGTCCTCACTGAGCGCGGGGAAATGTGGGCGCAGTACAACGAGTACAAGGCTGTCCATAAGCAGCTTGCCAAGGTAAAGCCGGAGAAGCGGGAACTGTTCGAGCAGCGTCACAGCCGGGAACTGATCCTCTATGACGCGGCGGCCCGGTATCTGAAAGAACTGAAAGCCAGCGGCGAAGAACTTTCCCCGAAGGAATGGCGGCACGAGATCGACCTGCTGACCGCCCAGAAGCAGGTGGACAGCATCGACATGAAGGCCATGCGGGAGGAACTGAAAGCCGTGGAACGGCTCCGCAAGGCCGCCGACCAACTGGCCCGGCAGGAACGGGACAAGCACCGCGACCGGGAGCCGGAGCGGTAAAGGGTACGGCGTTTTACCGACCCCTCACGGGGGTGTCATGTTTCGTGACGCCCTTTGTACACAGAAAAACCGCCGTACAGGTTTCCCCATACGGCGGCAGCACTCTCATTTATCGAACAGGTCGCTGTGCGTCCCGGTACGGGCCAGCGTCAGCACCAGCACATCGTCCTCAATTCGGTAGATAAGCAGCCAGTCCGGCTGAATGTGACATTCCCGATGCCCCACCCAATCGCCGGACAGATCGTGATCGCGGTTCTTCTCCGGCAGCGGTTCGCCCATCGACAGCAGCGCCACGACCTGTTCCAGCAATTCGATTTTCAGGCCGCGCTTGATTGCCCGCTTGTAGTCCTTTTTGAAAGCGGTCGTGTACTTGACGGTGTACTTTGTTTTCCTCATTTTTTCAGGTCGGCAAACAACTCGTCAAGGTCATTGTATCCCTTTACAGACGGGTCTTTTGCAATCCTTTCCGCTTCCAGCATGGCAGCAATCGTTTCTTTGTTGGGCTGTTCCAGCTTCACTTCAAAGGGAATGCCGCCTTCACGAAGCGACTGGCGCACGAAAATATTAAACGCCGTAGTCAGGTTCATGCCCAGCTCATTGAAAAGAGCGTCGGCCTGTGCTTTCAAATCCGCGTCCATGCGGATACTGATGTTTGTGGTATTTCCAGCCATATCATCAACCCCTTTCTGCTGGTACTTTTAGTATATGCTATTTGCACGAAGAAAACAATACTTTGCACGAATATTTAACAGTAAATTCATTGAAGGAGGTCACTGTATGAAGCAGATTATTTTACCCGTCACCGTCCACCTGAATATCCGCCTGCCCCTTGCCCTCTTGCAGCCGGAACCGGCAGACACGCCCACCGGCCCGGAGCCGGAGGCCCATGCCTGCCAGGGCTGCGGCAACTGCGGCGGGTGCGGGAAGTGCCAGCATGAAGAAAAGCAAGCCTGAACCCATCCCCGTCATGGACTACCGCCAGTACCGCAGAGCGCGGCGGCTGGTACATGAGTGCTGCAACTATGACGGCGGCCACTGTATCGCGCTGGATGATGGGGAGGAATGTGTCTGTGTCCAGTCTATTTCCTACTCCCTGTTGTGCCGGTGGTTCCGGGCGGCGGTGCTGCCGCTGGACAGGGAACTGGAAACGGCACTGTTCCACCGCCTGGACGCCAAGCGGTGCGCCGTCTGCGGGGCGCTGTTCACCCCCGGCTCCAACCGGGCCAAATACTGCCCGGAATGTGCCGGACGCATGAAGCGTATCAAGGCCGCCCAGCGCAAGCGCAAACAGAGGGCTAAGTGTCACGCTTTAGGGGCCAAAAACCCCTTGTAAATCAAGGACTTTTTCGAGGGTGTCGGCGGGGGCCTGATAGATTTATCCTCTGGCCCCCAAAACGGCCCTCTAAAGGCGTACAGACCCCTGAAATAAACCCCAAGGAGGAACCCATGTCAGACAATCGAAAATATTACTACCTGAAACTCAAAGAGAACTATTTTGACGATGACTCCATCGTGCTGCTGGAAAGTATGCAGGACGGTGTGCTGTACTCCAACATTCTGCTCAAGCTGTATCTGAAATCTCTGAAACACGGCGGGCGGCTCCAGCTTGACGAGAATATCCCCTACACGGCGCAGATGATCGCCACCATTACCCGCCAGCAGATCGGCACTGTGGAGA
>ERZ1673736.3689-NODE-3689-length-13882-cov-5.944818_pt1 | contig 13882 bp, 10 predicted proteins | sample MGYA00580212_ERZ1673736 | MGnify/ENA primary metagenome ERZ1673736 (study PRJEB41218, sample SAMN15661752) | gut metagenome | host: Homo sapiens | place: Canada: London | collected 2015-08-20/2019-03-30 | study: EMG produced TPA metagenomics assembly of...
CTTGGCTTTCATCCCACGGTTAAAACCGTGGGCTTTCCCGCCCGACTTTTGTAAAAAAACGTGTCGCTATGTACCATAGTAATCTTCTTGGAAGATCAATAATTGTGCATACAAGGTAAATGCAAAGAGCGGCAATTATAACCCAGACAAAGAGCATAGGACCAGAAGGAAAATGGCCGATGGCAAAATAAAGCATCAGATGATTCCATATCAGAGGATGCACATGAATTAGATATACGCTAAGAGCAGAAGGGGCGAGAAATGAAGCTACGCGACTGCTCTTTTTGCTGCAGGGCATAAGAGAAAAAAGAAAGAATAAGGCACAAGAGCCAAGTAAAATAGTTGGCGAGGTGTAGCTGACATATTGGGAAAAGCCAAACATTTTTAACAGAAAGCTTATAGTTGTGCAAAGCAGATAAAATAAAAATGGCAGAAAAAGACGATGACGAAAACAAAAATCTGGCAAGTGTGTCAGGCAAATTTCATGGTATTTTCCCCAGAAGCCTCCGCAAATATAGAGAAGCAAAAGCCAGATTGCGCTATAGCCGCCTCCAAGGCCGAAAACAGTTTCATTTAAAAGCGTGGGAATAAGCGAAAATACAACAAAAATAGCAAGACAAATCTTAAGAAGCTCTCTTCCAGAAAGATTGACAATCGCACGATTTAAAATTGGGATTAAAATAAATAATCCGGAGTATGCTGTCATATACCAATATTGCTTTTTCATGATAGGAAAGAATGCAGCAATCCATTGATCCTTTGTGACAGCTTCTGGCATAAATATGGCAAATAAAATAGTGATACCAAGCGTGTAAAAAAATGTCTGAAACCAAAGGCGCAGACCCTTTTTATAGCGAAAATGTGAGTGATATCCAACATAGCCGCTGATTAGTGCAAAGCAGTCAACAGCGCCAAAAGCCGCTGTTTCTAAAAACCAAGCAATGGAAAAACTAAGATCACCCTGTTTAAAAGAGCCTAAAATACCGCCTTGTCCCAGTGTATGAAGAACTGCCACCATATACATAGATAAAATGCGAAGCCATTCAATTCCATAATTTTTTTCATGTTTTTTCTCGTTCATAATATCACCTGCCGTTTAATTGATTTACAGGTGTATTGTATTGGAAAAATCTTTCATCGAAGGCGATAAAACTCTTTCAAAACTCTTTCATGATGTGATTGACGGCAGACATACTACGGCAATAAAGCAGTCATCCTCTATCACAATATGAAATTGACCGCCGCAGCTTTCTGTGTAAGTTTTCGCAATGGCAAGACCAAGACCACTTCCTTCTCCAGTTCTGGCTTTTTCACCGCGAACAAACCGTTTTGTAATTTCCTCAGGATCAAAATCAAGTGGAACACGCGATGTGTTTCGAATGCGAATTTCGCAAAATTGATCATTACTCTGACTAGCATGAATGAATATTCGTGTCTGTGGGCAGGCGTATTTTAATGCATTATCAAATAAATTTTGAAAAACGCGGTGCATATGAAGACCATCACATAAGACAAGCATACCAGTCAGAGGATAATCTTTTTTTAATTGAAAACCAGATGCACAAAGGTCTTCGTCCATCTCACCAAGCGTTTGTTCTAAAAGACGTCCAATATCAATAGTTTCGCGTTTCATCGGCAAATGACCGCTTGAGGCTTTGGAGAGTTCAAAAACTTCCTCCACCATATCAAGAAGATATAAGCTTTTATGATTAAGCTTAGAAACAAGCGCATCTGCCTCTGGTGACAGCATCTGTCTGGAAAGCTGTTCACCATAGCCGATAATGGAAGTAAGCGGTGTCTTTAAGTCATGAGAAATGTTTGTAATTAAGTCAACCTTTAACCGTTCCTGCTCCAAAGTCGTGCGAATGCTTTTTTTGATAATTAAGTCCATATCTGCTGTTATCGAGTGACGTCCTATTAAAAAGAAAAAAAGAATGCTAATAAAGATAATCAGTGAAGCAAAAACGAAAAATGGTACAAAAAATTTTGAGGATTGAAAATTGTAAAAATAGGTTCGGACAATTCTAATGAGTACGGCGCAGGCAGCTGCAGATAAAATAAAAGATGTAAGAATAACATAGAAAATCTGAGATGAAAGCTTTTTGGCAGAGATTTTTTGAAAAAGCCATTCACCAAACAAACTGCCGTGAAAGCCTTTGCTGTTCCAACTCCATAAAAAGCAAAGCAGGCTGACAGCACAGATTATGCCTAGAACAATGCAAAGAAATAGAAAAGGCCAAACAAGCTTACCAAAGTTTTGGTAAATCAAAACAGGAAGGCTGTCTCCTAGAAGCTGAAACAGACAAAAGAAAAATAAAAAAAGAAATACTTCCTGATAAAGTTTTGGATGAAAGCCGTTAAAAAAGAAGCCTCCAATTATGCATAGAAGAAAGCCAGCCATAGTCATATAGAATATAAAAGCTGTATAGCCTGTATAGTCAGAAGCTGTAGGCATAGTAACATTATCTGAGTAGGAGACAACGGTGTAGCTTGCAGAAATATCTTCTGTGGTATAAGCAGGTGTTGTAGGAGGCGTTAGCGAATACTGATTTGTATAGTCGATAGAATGACGGCAAAAATACCCATCTAAAGAATCAATAGAATATTGTCTGATTGCCGCAATGAAAAATAAGGAACAAAAAAGTATCCATATAATACATAAGATTTTATTATTTCTCAATTTTGTAACCAATTCCCCACACCACCTTTAAGTATTCCGGCTTTTTTGGATTCAGCTCAATTTTCTTGCGCAGCCGGTTGATATGTATCATAACAGTATTTTCGACTGAATAGCTGTCCTGTTCCCAGACACGCTCATAGATTTCCTCTGCGGGAAAAATGCGCCCAGGTCTGGATAATAAAAGAGACATGATTTTATATTCCGTGGCAGTCAGACGTATCTCATCGCCGCGTACATATAATTTCTTCAGCTCCGTATTCAGCGTCAGCTCATAATATTGCAAAAGGTTGCCTGAATTGTCTGAGGCGGAGCCCAGTGACAAATAGCGGCGCAGCAGAGAATGGACGCGTGCAAGAAGCTCATCACGGAAAAATGGCTTTACAAGATAATCATCGGCACCCATATTCAGCCCAATCACGCGGTCACTTTGTTCACCTTTTGCAGACAGCATTAAAATCGGTGCATTTGTCAGCCTGCGAATTTGCGTGGCAGCCTGAAGACCATTCATTTTTGGCATCATAATATCAAGAATCAGAAGCTGTACTGCATGTGTTTGAACAAGCATAACAGCCTGCTCACCGTCAGAAGCAGTAAGTGTCTGATAGCCATCTTCCTGAAGAATAGTTTCTATAATTGATAAAATATCACGGTCATCGTCTGCAATTAAAATGACAGGCGAGTTTGTGCTTTTCAGTTGATTCAAAAAAGTTTCCTCCAATAGTTGTTTCTGATTTGCATTGTATCACAAAAGAAATTGCTTGACAATGACCGAGCTACTTTACATAAAATTTGCTTTTTGGTATACTAAAAGCCAGAAAAAGAAAGAAGTTTCAGGAGGTTTATATATATGAAGTATCGTCGCATTTTTACAATTGTGATTGATTCATTTGGAATCGGTGCCATGGATAACGCAGCTGAGTATGGAGATACAGGATGTGATACTTTTGGTCATATCGCAGATAAGGTGCCAGAGATTAAGATCCCGAATCTTATTCGTATGGGATTGACACAGCTTCATCCAGCCCCTGTTTTGACAAGCCCGCAGCCGTCAGACCGCATTGGAAAATATGCGAGATTAAATGAAAAAAGCAACGGCAAGGACACCATGACTGGTCACTGGGAGATGATGGGTCTTGAGATTAAGACACCATTTCAGACCTTTACCGATACTGGATTTCCTAAAGAATTAATTGAGGCACTGGAAAAGAAAACTGGTCATCGTGTGATTGGAAATAAGGCAGCTAGCGGAACAGAGATTTTAGATGAACTTGCAGAAGAAGAAATAAAGACAGGTGCCATGATCGTGTATACCTCATCTGATTCTGTTCTTCAGATTTGTGGAAATGAGGAGACATTTGGATTAGATGAGCTGTATCGCTGCTGTAAGATTGCCAGAGAGTTGACTATGAAGCCAGAGTGGAAGGTAGGACGTGTCATTGCAAGACCTTATGTGGGAAAGAAAAAGGGCGAGTTTAAAAGAACAGCAAATCGTCACGACTATGCGCTTAAGCCATATGGAAAAACAGCAATGGACGCATTAAAGGAAGCTGGCTTTGATGTTATCAGTATCGGAAAGATTCGCGATATATTTGATGGAGAGGGAATTACGCAGGCAATTCGCTCAAAGAGCAGTGTACAGGGAATGGAGCAGACTATTGAATGTCTTGATCAGGACTTTACAGGACTTTGCTTTACTAATCTTGTTGATTTTGATGCGCTTTGGGGACACAGAAGAAATCCGCAGGGCTATGCAGAGGAGCTTGAAAAGTTTGATGTACTGTTAGGACAGTTTTTAGAGAAGATGAAGGAAGATGATCTTGTTATTGTGACAGCAGATCATGGAAATGATCCGACCTTTAAGGGAACTGACCACACAAAGGAGCGCGTACCATTTTTAGCTTATTCACCATCCATGAAGACTAGTGGAAGAATCGACGATCAGAATTGTTTTGCTGTGATTGGAGCTACGATTGCAGATAACTTTGGTGCAGCTATGCCAAAGGGAACAATCGGCACATCCGTTTTAGAACAGCTTGAGTAACTATTCAGAGCCATGCAAAATTGCTTTCTGTGAATGCTTGCATTCAGACAGAATAGCAATTTTATATGGCGAGGTAACCACATGAGCAAAATAGAAGCATCGAAGATGCGATTTTGCGAATGGGGTTCTGAATAGTTACAAGCTTGATTAATTAAAAAAGTAAGGAAAACATAGGAAAATATGGAAAATCAGTTTCGACAGTATCCGCTAGAGGATGATATTTTAGGTGCACTTGATGCGCTTGGCTATACACAGCCGACAGAAATTCAGGCTGCTGTGATTCCGTCCATTTTAAATGGACGCGATATCATTGCAAAGTCAAAGACAGGAAGCGGAAAAACGGCAGCATTTGCGATTCCGATCTGCAATTTTGCCGATTGGGAGCAGAATACTGCGCAAGCACTTGTCTTAGAGCCGACAAGAGAGCTTGCCTTTCAGGTGAAGGACGAACTCTACGCTATTGGCCGTTTTAAGCGTCTGAAGGTTCCGGTGCTGTACGGCGGCTTCCCAATGGAAAAGCAGATTTTAACTCTAAAGCAAAAGACACATATCGTAGTTGGTACGCCGGGACGTGTGCTTGATCATTGTAAGAGAGGCACGCTTGATCTGTCGAAGGTGCGTTATGTCGTGATTGATGAGGCTGATTTGATGCTGGATATGGGCTTTATTGAAGATGTCAGAAATATTTTGATGCATCTTGAAGGAAAGCCAGTGTTTATGCTGTTTTCTGCAACTATGGGAGAACGTCTTGAAGCGCTTGCCGCGCAGTTTATGCATGAACCGCTTGAAGTTAAAATTGAAAATGATACAGAGACAGCAGATACAATTGAGCAGGTTGGCTATTTTGTTGATGAGGACGAGAAGAAGCTTCCTCTTTTTCTTGATATTCTTACTATGGAAAATCCAGACAATGCCATGGTTTTTTGCGGTACAAGAGAGATGGTCGAGGTACTATATTACCGTTTGAGAAAAGAAGGCATTGCATGTGGTATGCTTCATGGTATGATTGATCAGAAGGTGCGCACAAGAACAATTGAAGATTTTAGGGCACAGGGCTTTCGTATTCTTATCGCAACAGATGTGGCGGCAAGAGGTGTAGATTTTCAAAATATTACACATGTGTTTAATTACGATCTTCCGACTAACAAGGAAGTGTATGTTCATCGGATTGGCAGAACAGGACGTGCAGGAGAGACAGGCCGTGCTGTAAGTCTGATCCGCGAAGACGAGCAAAAAATGCTTAACTCGATTGAGTCTTTTACTGGAGTAGGATTGGCAATTTTAAAGCCGCCGGCAGCTGAGGATGTTGAGAATGCCCGCAGTGCTTTTTTAAAGCGTCAGCGTCAGAAGCGTCCGCGCAAAAAGAAGAAGCAGGATGTGTTTGGCGGACAGATTATGAATCTTACAATTGGCGGTGGAAAAAAATCGAAGTTAAGAAGCGGTGATGTTGTTGGCGCGATAAGCAGCATTGATGGCGTAGACGGAAAGACTGATATTGGAGCGATTGACATTCGCGAGAGTATCACATATGTGGAGATTTTAAATGGAAAGGGTGCGCTTGTACTAGAGGAACTTCCTAAGCGCACCATGAAGGGAAAATACAGAAAGGTTCATCAGACAAGAGAAAGGATAGGTACGATAATAAAATGAGACATTCAATCGAGATGGAAAAATTGACGCTTGGTGTATGTTATTATCCGGAGCACTGGGATCGTGCGCTGTGGAAAGACGATTTGCAGCGTATGAAGCAGTATGGCATTGAAGTAATTCGTCTTGCTGAGTTTTCATGGGCACTTATGGAGCCAGAAGAAGGAAAATATGATTTTTCATTCTGGGATGAATTTCTGGCGCTTGCTGCCGAAGAAAATATGAAGGTTGTTTTTTGCACGCCTACAGCAACACCGCCGGCATGGCTGTCTGAGAAGTATCCTGAAACATTAAATGCAGATGGTGATGGAAATCTGATGTACCATGGTATGAGATGCCAGCATAATTTAACTTCACCAAAATATTTAGAGTTCTGCGAGAAGATTACAAGACGCATGGCAGAGCATTTTAATAAGTATGACTGCATTATTGGATGGCAGCTTGATAATGAAGTTAACTGTGAGACAAATGAGTATTATTCAAAGAGTGATCATGAGGCATTTCGCGCCTTTTTAAAGGAGCGTTTTGGTACTCTTGATAATCTTAACGAGAAGATGGGTACGATATTCTGGAGTCAGACGTACACAGATTGGGATCAGATTCATCTGGCAAGAAGAAGTACAGTGGGCACAGGCATTGCAAATCCGCATATGCAGCTTGAGCAGGTTCGTTTTATTTCTCACAGTGCAGTCCACTATCTGGCACTGCAGGCGTCAATTGTAAGAGAGACAGCAGGGGATCGCTTTATCACAACAAATGGTATTTTTGGAAATCTTGACTATCAAAAGCTGATGGAGTCGGGTGTAGATTTTATCATGTACGACAGCTATCCAAACTTTGCCTATGCTATGGATCGTCCTGATGGCGGTGAAGGTGATTTGAAGGATAGAAATTCTTCTTTCAATCTGGCAAGAACAAGAGCTATTTCACCGTTGTTTGGCATTATGGAGCAGCAGGCAGGACCTGGCGGCTGGAATTTTAGGATTCATCAGGCAAGCCCGAAGCCGGGACAGCTGCGTCTTTGGACTATGCAGTCTGTTGCGCACGGAGCAGATTTTGTAAGCTTCTTCCGTTGGAGAACTTGCTCATTTGGAACTGAAATCTATTGGCATGGATTAAATGATTACAGTAATCGCCCGAATCGCCGTCTTGAAGAACTGTCTTTGGTAAAGGCAGATTTTGAGGCAATTAAAGACATAGCTGGTCATCCATATGAGGCAGCTGTAGGCATTTTATGCGACTACGACAATGAGTGGGATGGACAAAAGGATGTATGGCATGGTCCGCTTAGAAACTTCAGCACAGATGGATGGTTTCGTTCTCTCCAGAAAAAACACATACCATTTGATTTTGTGGATTTCAGGGAAGAAACAAATCCTAAGGATCTGGAGAAATATGAACTGCTTGTATATCCTCATGCTGCAATCCTCACAAAAGAGCGCGTTGAAATTCTAACTCAATACGTGGCAAATGGCGGAAAGCTTGTCATGGGATGCCGCACTGGATATAAGGATATCTACGGACGCTGCCCGATGCAGCCAATGCCAGGCGAAGCAGCAGAGCTTTGCGGTGTTACAGTAGAAGATTTTACATTCCTGGCACCAGGGGAGCCAATGGAATATGTCAATTGGAATAAAAAGCGCATTCCGGCACCTGTATTTAATGATGTGCTAGAGCCGGCATTTGGTGGTAAGGCAGAGGGCTTTTTCGAGGGCAACTATTATGATGGAAAGCCAGCGCTTGTGACAAAGAATACGGGCAAGGGACTAGCCATTTACTTTGGCGGCTGTTTTGCAGAAGAGACAGCAGATGCCTTTTTAGAGGCACTTAGTATTCAGACACCGGCGCCATGGCTTGTGCTTCCAGAAGGATGTGAGCTTGCAAAGCGCGGTGATCAGTACTTTGTGTTAAATTATAAGGCACAATCGTGCGAGATTACGTTAAAGAAAAAAGTAACAGATCGTTTGACAGGAAACGAGATTGAAGGTACATATGAGGTAGCACCATATGGGGTACTGGTATTATTATAAAATATAAGAAAGACCGCTTTTTGCGGAGAAATGAGTGAACATGCTGATAGTAAAAAAATTCGGCGGAACTTCAGTTGCCGACAAAGACAGAATATTTAATGTAGCAAAGCGCTGTATTCGCGATTATGAGGCTGGAAATGACGTGGTAGTCGTACTTTCCGCGATGGGAAAATATACAGATGAACTTATCGCAAAAGCAAAGGATATCAACCAAAATCCACCAAAAAGAGAGATGGATATGCTCTTTACAATCGGAGAACAGATGTCTGTGTCATTAATGGCTATGGCTATGGCACAGCTTGGTGTTCGTGCTGTATCATTAAATGCATTTCAGGTACCAATGAGGACAACAAGTGCGTATGGAAATGCTCGTCTGAAAAAAATTGACACGGAGCGTATTCGCCGTGAGCTCGATGACAGAAAGATCGTTATCGTGACAGGCTTTCAGGGTGTAAATAAATATGATGATTATACAACACTTGGACGCGGAGGCTCAGATACAACAGCAGTTGCACTTGCAGCTGTGCTTCATGCTGATGCTTGTGAAATCTATACCGATGTTGATGGTGTTTATACTGCTGACCCAAGGCTTGTGCCGACTGCACGAAAGCTTGAGTCTATCTCATATGATGAGATGCTTGATTTGGCTGCGCTTGGCGCGGGAGTGCTGCACAGCCGCAGTGTTGAGCTTGCAAAAAAATACGGCGTACAGCTTGTTGTGCGCTCTAGTTTAAATGAGTCCGAAGGAACAATTGTGAAGGGAGTTGGAAAGAAAATGGAAAGAATGTTGATCAGCGGTGTAGCACTTGACAGGGAGGCAGATCGTATCTCGGTAATAGGAATTGCAGATGTGCCAGGAAGTGCATTTAAGCTGTTCCATACGCTTGCAAAGAATAATATAAATGTTGATATCATTATTCAGTCTGTAGGACGTGATGGAACAAAAGATATTTCCTTTACTGTGTCGCACAATAACTTGAATGAAGCAGTCGAGCTGTTAAACAGCTGTAAAGATCAGCTTGGATTTGATCATATCGAATACAATTGTGATGTTGTAAAGCTTTCAGTAGTTGGATCAGGTATGATGTCTCATCCAGGTGTTGCAGCAAAGATGTTTGAGTGTCTGTATAATGAAAATATCAATATTAACATGATTGCAACATCTGAGATTCGTATAACAGTATTGATTCCAGAGAAGGATGCGCTGCGTGCGATGAATGCAGTGCATGATGCATTTGGGCTGGCAGAGTAAGACAGTCATCATTCGCAAAGCGCGTTGATAAAGAATATTCAAAATGAATGCAAAAAGAATATTCAAACAAAACAATAATTATTCAAACAAAATGACATTATGACATGAAAGGATAAAATTATGCAGGTGACAGATTCAATTCGTTATGTTGGAGTTAACGACCATCAGGTTGATTTATTTGAGGGACAGTATCAAGTGCCGAATGGCATGTCCTATAATTCTTATGTGATTCTTGATGAGAAAGTCGCAGTTATGGATACTGTAGATATTCATTTTGGAGAGGAATGGATGGCAAATGTAAAGGCAGTGCTTGCAGGACGTACGCCAGATTATCTTATCGTTCAGCATATGGAGCCAGATCACTCTGCAAATATCAGCCGCTTTTTAGAGGAATATCCGCAGGCAACAGTAGTGGCAACTGCAAAGGCATTTGTCATGATGAAGCAGTTCTTTGGAAATGATTATGCAGACAGAAGAATTGTTGCTTCTGAGATGAGTGAACTTTCATTAGGTGCACATACACTTCATTTTGTGATGGCGCCGATGGTGCATTGGCCAGAGGTTATGGTTACATATGAGAGCAGTGAGAGGGTACTGTTTTCAGCTGATGGCTTTGGAAAGTTTGGTGCACTCGACTGTGATGAGCCGTGGGATGATGAAGCAAGACGCTACTATATTGGTATTGTAGGAAAATATGGTGTTCAGGTGCAGGCACTTTTAAAGAAGGCAGCTGCGCTTGATATTGCAGTAATCTGTCCGCTTCACGGCCCGGTACTGACAAGTGATCTGTCTCACTATGTAAATCTTTATCAGCTGTGGTCAACTTACACACCAGAGAAAAAGGCAGTTGTGATTGCATATGCTTCTGTATATGGAAATACAAAAGAAGCATCGCTTATGATGGCAGAAGAGCTTCGCAAAAATGGAAAGGAAGTAATAGTGCATGATCTGGCAAGATGCGATATGGCACAGGCTGTAGCTGATGCATTTTGCTGCAGCAGTTTAGTGTTAGCTTCAATTACCTATAATGCAGACTGTTATCCGTGTATGAAAACTTTCATCAATCAGTTAATCGAGCATAATTACCAGAAGCGAACAGTTGGATTTATTGAAAATGGCAGCTGGGCACCGATGGCAGCAAAGGTGATGCAAAAGATGCTTGAAGGATGCAAGAATTTGACAATGGCAGAGCCGGTAGTGACTGTGCGCGGTGCTGTTACTAAACAGGCAAAGCCACAGATCAAGGAGCAGATGAGTGCGCTGGCAGCAGAGTTAGAGTAAAATAAAAAGCCCCATCAAGGGGCTTTTTATTATTGGAGCAGGTAGACATACATCACAATATAGTGGCAGAAGCTGCCAGCCATTACAAACAGATGAAAAATCTCGTGGCATCCAAAATTGATGTGGCGATTTTCAAAAGCAGACAATTTTAGTGCATAGATGACACCGCCTGCAGTGTAAATAAGACCGCCGGCAAGAAGCCATAAGAAGCATCCTGTGCTCAGTGTGTTTAGAAGCTGAGGAAATGCAAATACACATGCCCAGCCTAGTGCAATATACAAAACAGAAGAGATCCACTTTGGACAGTAAACCCAGAAATATTTAAAGCCCATGCCAAGAAGTGCAATAATCCACACGACTGCCAACAGAATATAGCCTGTCATGCCAGGAATTGCTAAGAGGCATACTGGTGTGTAGCTTCCGGCAATCAGCACAAAAATCATCATATGGTCAAGCTTTTTGAGCGTTTCCTCATAAGGGTGTCCTGCTGGAATAGTGTGGTAAGCTGTGCTTGCAGAATAAAGAGCAACAAGACTGATTGAGTAAATGATCATTGCAATGATATTTACAGGCTGATGAGTCTGCGCAGCTTTTATTAAAAGCGGTGAAGATGCACCGAGTGAAAAAATAGCGCCGATAAAATGTGTTATTGCACTTGCTGGATCTTTAATATATAGGGTATGGCGCCTAGCCTGATTGTTTGCAAATTTTTTATTTGAAATGGGTTCAGCGCCGCTGTAATATGCTGTAGATGTATTCATAATCATACCTGCCTTTCCTGATAAAATAGTTCTTAATAGTTTTATATGAATATTACTGTATGTAGTTTTTAAAACTACATATCGGTATATACATATTATACACAAAAGATTTAAAAAATCAAGATAAAATGTAAAGAAAAGAGAAACTAAAGATGGCAAATAATATACAGCCAGAAATGATACGTACAACGAAGAATCAGCGGGAACGCTTTGCGTATGCATTAGAACAGGTTGTGGGAAAGGATCATGTGAGGGATGGAATAGGAACACTATCGGAAAAGACAGTTCATGCAGTTTTAAAATATTATTATGAACAGGATCAGTCACACCATGAAATTATTCTTGAAAAAAGTGTTGCCGATATTTTTACGGGAAGTGAAGTGATAGAGATTCAGACACGCGCATTATATCGCCTGAAACCAAAACTCGAAAAATTTTTGCCGCTCTATCCTGTAACAGTAGTATATCCGATTTCTTATGATAAGTGGGTTTGCTGGATCAATGAAGAAACAGGTGAAATAACACAGAAACGAAAATCACCGAAAAAAGGAAATCCTTATCTTGCCTTTAAAGAATTGTATACGATTCGCGACTTTTTACAGAATCCTAATTTTCATGTGCGTCTTGTTTTGATGGATATGGAAGAGTATCGCTTATTAAATGGCTGGAGCAAAGATAAAAAGCGTGGTGGAGAGCGCTTCGACCGCCTTCCGCTTCGATTAGAGGATGAAGTTGTTTTAGACAGTGCAAGAGATTATCTTCAACTTCTTCCACTTGAGTTAGCCGAGGAATTCACAAGCGCAGACTTTGCAAAGCTTGTGAAAATCCCAAGACAATTGGCAGGTACGGTGTTATTGGTTCTCTGGCAGTTAGGGCTTGTTGAGAGAGTCGGAAAGGTGGGAAATCGATATTTGTACAGAGTGGCAGCCAATGCTTCAGATACTAAAGATAGTGCATCATCCTAAATTTCAATTTGAACTTTTTTCTTAAAGAATGGTACAAAGGAAATATGAAAAATAAAAAGAACATATGTTTAAAAAAGAATATTGAAAACTAGACCGAGTTATAGTATAATAGCAAGAAATAAAAGGCTTGTAGGTAGGTGGAATATGCTGGAAAAAATGATAGAACTTACAAACGAATATATAGAGAGTATGCCGAAAAAAGAGCGTAAAAAGTATGGACAGTTTTTTACAAGTATGGAGACTGCTCGTTTTATGGCAGCTTTATATAATATAGATGAAAAGAAGAGTAGGGTAAGTGTGCTTGATGCAGGAGCAGGTTCAGGCATATTGTCATGTGCCTTCATTGAAAGATTAGAAATGATAGATTCTATTCAAGAAATTGAGCTTACTTGTTATGAGAATGATAATAATGTATTGCCATTGTTAAAACAAAATTTGGAATACTGTAAAGAAAAATCTGGAAAAAAAATTGATATTAATATAATCGAAGACAATTATATTCTTAGTCAGTATCTTGATTTTAATCATATGATAGGGGGAAATGATGATCCTAAGAAATATGATTTTGTAATTGGCAATCCTCCATATATGAAAATTTCTAAAGATGCTCCAGAGGCAACAGCAATGCCAAAGGTATGCTACGGGGCACCAAATTTGTATTTTATTTTTGCTTCCATGGGACTGTTTAATTTATGTGAGAATGGAGAAATGGTATATATCATTCCTCGCTCATGGACATCCGGAGCATATTTTAAACGGTTTAGAGAGTATTTCTTGACGGTAGGCAAACTGGAACATATTCATCTTTTTGTTAGTCGTAGTAAGGTATTTGACAAAGAGAGTGTATTGCAAGAAACAATCATTATTAAGGTAAGAAAAACGGATAAAATGCCAGAAACAGTTACCATTACATCCTCGAAATCAAATAGTGACTTTGGAGAAATTACTTCATTGACTGTTCCGTATGATTTGGTTGTAGCTGGAGAGGATTATTATGTTTACCTTGTGACAGATGAAAACGAAGTAGAAGTTTTGAGAAAACTTCACAAATTTGATAAAACGCTACCAGCAATTGGTGTAAAAATGAAAACTGGATTAACGGTGGACTTTCGTAATCGTGAAATTTTACGTGATAAGGAGGAGGAAGGAGCAATCCCTTTATTTTATTCTCAGCATATAAAACAGGGAAAGGTAGAGTTCCCAATACAGAAAGAACATGAATATG
>ERZ1673736.3708-NODE-3708-length-13829-cov-10.796355_pt1 | contig 13829 bp, 13 predicted proteins | sample MGYA00580212_ERZ1673736 | MGnify/ENA primary metagenome ERZ1673736 (study PRJEB41218, sample SAMN15661752) | gut metagenome | host: Homo sapiens | place: Canada: London | collected 2015-08-20/2019-03-30 | study: EMG produced TPA metagenomics assembly of...
CCGCATGGGCCGCCTGACCTTGAAACTCAATATCATACGTCAGGGAACCTTTTCTCGCAAAGCAATGGCGGGTTCCATTTTTTCCGGCAGATTCCATGACAAAAATGTGATCTGCCTGACATCCGATTCGATCTGTGATCTCTTTTGAGTAGATCGACCCGATCTCTTCATCCGGATTATAGACCATTGCGATATTCAGGCATTTCTTCTCAGTTTCCGGTAAATTTGCCGCGATATGAAACATTGCAAGATCACCGTTTTTCATATCACCAACACCCGGACCGTAGTAATTTTCTCCTTCGATTCGAAATGGTCTTTTCTCTGCCGTCCCGTCCGGAAATACCGTATCCATATGACCGATATACATCGCATCATAATGTTCGGATACATGATTTGTAATAAGAAGAACCTGACGACCTCCATCGGCAGGAATTCGTTCTACGTTCCAGCCGATCTCCTGATACCAGCCAGCCAATTTATCTGCCACCCGGTTGATTCCGGCTACATTTCCAGAGCCGCTGTCAATGTTGACCAGCTCTTTCATCTGTTCCAAGTACAATTCCAGATTCATGTTTCCCCTCCCTTTCGCCTTCAAAATCTATTTCAAAATTCACATCTCTCATCTGAAATTCATTATATATCATATTATAACCATTTGTCAATATGTATCATTATATATCGTATTATAATTTAACTTTGTATATTATGTTCAATCAAAATCCACTGCTTTACATTTTTTTCCGTTTTTGCTATAATAATGCTACATCGTGTGGCGTTTCTGCGTAAATCCAGTTGCAGAAGCGCCACACTTTTTTTATCTCCGTGGGAGTTAGGTCTCCGACCGAGATAAATGCTCCGCAAGGATGCGCAGTGATTCTGATAGGAATACCAGAATCAAGCGCCAAGTCTCACGGGTGTTCGATTTAAATTGAAAGGAGGTGGGAAGTGAACGATAAAGAACAATTTTATAGACAGATCGTGTTGCAGAAATGCGTAAGTCCGGATTTAAAGGAGCTTACGCATTTCTTATTTTTTTAAGAAAAAGGAGATCATTATGGAAATTGGAAATCAGTTTTTGGGAACAGAGCGTATTGATAAGCTGATGCGTCAGTATGCAGTTCCCTGTATCATCTCATTGTTAGTAGGTGCATTATACAATATTGTTGATCAGATCTTTATTGCAAACGCCAGCTACCTCGGCTCTTACGGAAACGCAGCTAATACCGTTGTTTTTCCGTTGACGGTTGTTGCACTGGCTATCGCCGTGATGGTCGGTGACGGCTGCTGTGCCTTTGTCAGCATGGCGCTTGGCCGGAATGAAACAGCCCGGGCAAAGCGCAGTGTCGGCAATGCGGTAGTTTTGATCATTGTAGGAAGTCTTATCCTGACCGCCGTATATCTGATCTTTGCAAACAGCATCATCGCCATGTTTGGCGGTACGGTCAATGAGGAAACCTACCGGCATTCACAGGAATATTTCTTCTACATTACTCTTGGGATTCCGTTTTATATGTTCGGTCAGGCTATGAATCCTATTATCCGTGCAGACGGGAACCCGAAATTTGCCATGATTTCCACACTGGCAGGCGCTGTTATCAACATCATTCTTGACCCGATTTTCATTTTCGGCCTTCAGTGGGGCATGATGGGTGCAGCTGTAGCCACAGTGATTGGTCAGGTGGTGACGGCAATTCTCGCTGTCTGGTATCTGGTGCACATGCGGATCATCAAGCCGGAAGCCGGTGACTATGCACTTTCTCCAAATATATTCGGACGGATGCTCACCCTTGGTATTACCAGCTTTCTCTCTCAGATCAGCCTTGTGGCCGCAATGGCAGCGATCAACAATATGCTCCGTAAATACGGTGCATTGGACGCTGTGTTCTCACAGGAGCAGTACGCACAGATCCCCATGGCAGTCGTCGGGATCGTAATGAAATTTTTCCAGATCGTCATTTCTATCGTAGTCGGCATGGCAGCCGGCTGTATTCCGATCGTCGGCTATAACATGGGGGCAGAAAAGACCATGCGTGTGAGGGAGCTGTTTACCCGGCTGCTTATTTCCGAGGCTTTGGTAGGTGCAGTCGCGCTCATACTGGCGGAAGGATTCCCGCATCAGCTTATCGCTATTTTCGGCGCTTCGAATGAGAGCAGCTACTATACCGATTTTGCTGTTAAGGCATTCCGTACCTATCTTTGCATGATGATCTTCGCGTGTGTCAACAAGGCATGCTTCATCTTTTTACAGGCCGTGGGCAAGGCATTGACATCTACCATGCTTTCCATGTTCCGTGAGGTAGTATTCGGAGTCGGCTTCGCATTGCTCCTTCCGGTTTTCTTCGGTCTGGACGGTGTTCTGTATTCCATGCCGGTTTCAGATATTCTGACCTTTATTATCTCAGCAGTGATTATCATAAAAACATATCATGAATTAAATGTGAAAGGAGCATAAGACGTATGAAAAACAGAGTGATTACGATCAGCCGTGAATTTGGCAGCGGTGGACGTACCATCGGAAAAAAAGTGGCAAAGCAGCTGGGCATCCCCTGCTATGATGCAGAGATCATTCAGGAAATGGTAAAAGAAACCGGTTTTACACCGGAGTATGTAAAGGAAGCCGGTGAATATACGCCCGGCAGCTTCCTCTCATCTGCATTTTCAAACCGCTTATTTGGCCCCACAAATGAAGATATTCTGTGGGAGCATCAATATAAGGTCATCACGGAGCTTGCACAAAAAGGCCCCTGTGTAATTGTTGGACGCTGTGCTGATTACATTTTACAGGATAAGGCCGACTGCCTGAAGGTCTTTATCCACGCAGATATGGATTTCCGTGCCCGGCGCATCGTCGAGGTTTATGGAGAACGGGAACAGTCCCCGGAGGAACGTCTGCGCGACAAGGATAAACGCCGTGCCGCATATCACCGGTTCTATACCGACATGAAATGGGGATATGCGCAGAATTATCATCTGACACTCAACAGCGGTGTGCTCGGAATCGATCAGTGTGTAAAAATCATTGCTTCTTTATATTAGAGATATCCTTCACACTGCATTTCTTTGCAGACAGGAGCAACATCTAATCTATTCCCTTCCCGGATCCGGAAAGGGAATTTTGTATCTATCCGCGCAGATAAGTGCTATAATATAATACTAAGATCATGCGGTCCGAAGTCCGGCGCAGGCTTGTCTGTAGGAATACTTTTGCCCCTGGGCCCCCAAAAGATATGATTCAAGTTGGAGACCTGACTCCCACTAAGACAAATTTGCTGTTACTCACCACTAAAAAATGTGGAAGTCTTCTCGACTGAGATAAAAGGATCAATAAAAAAAGAAAGTGATGGATAAAAAATGCAGACGTATACTTATGTTTCCAAGGGAAAATTTGAATTAATGGAAAAACCGAAGCCGGTTCTTATAGATGAGCGAGATGCCATTGTAAAGGTAACATTTGCCAGCATTTGCTCAAGTGACCTGCACATTAAACACGGAAGTGTCCCCCGCGCAGTGCCAGGTATAACTGTCGGACATGAAATGGTCGGTATTGTTGAAGATATCGGCAGCGCCGTAACGAATGTGAAGCCCGGTGACAGAGTCACGGTAAACGTGGAAACCTTCTGCGGGGAATGTTTTTTCTGCAGGCATGGTTATGTAAACAACTGCACCGATCAGAATGGCGGCTGGGCTCTCGGATGCCGGATCGATGGCGGACAGGCAGAATATGTTCGTGTACCGTTTGCAGATCAGGGGTTAAATAAAATCCCGGATCATGTTACAGACCGTCAGGCATTGCTGGTCGGAGATGTTCTTGCCACCGGTTTCTGGGCAGCTCGTATTTCTGATATCAAAGAGGAGGATACGGTATTGATCATCGGAGCCGGTCCTACGGGCATCTGTACGCTGCTCTGTGTCATGCTGAAGAAGCCGAAACGTATCATCGTCTGTGAAAAAGACGAAGGCCGTATCCGCTTTATCCATGAGCACTATCCGGAAATCCTTACCGTATCACCCGAAGCTTGTGCAGATTATGTTCGTGCCAACAGTGACCATGGCGGAGCAGATGTCGTTCTCGAAGTCGCAGGAGCCGAATCCACGTTTCGCCTTGCATGGGAATGTGCAAGACCAAATGCGGTCGTGACGGTCGTTGCTCTTTATGACAAGGCTCAGACACTGCCGCTGCCGGATATGTACGGCAAGAACCTCACGTTCAAGACCGGCGGTGTAGACGGCTGCAATTGTGAGGAAATACTGCGGCTGATCGCAGAGGGCAGACTGAATACGGAACCACTTATCACACATACATACCCGTTAGACAGGATCGAAGAAGCATACACCCTCTTTGAAAATAAGATGGACGGTGTGATCAAGGTAGCCATCGAGTGTTAATACGGTTCCCAATCCCGGTTCCTGGACACTGTATTTAAATTGTCTTCCCGGCAACCGATTCCGTTTCTCTATAATAACACAGTCCGCTGCATCCATACGGAAACAATGTTCGCTTCATGTCCCTGATATATTCCTCTTCCGTATCCACATGCTCAAGGATATCCAGAGCTGTCTTCAGGTTCCGGATATCCTTTTCCATAAAATCTACATAATTTCCACGCCCCACAAGCTTCAAATGGGTGATTCCGGTCTTTCGCAGCCGATACAGTGCGCAGAGTCCACAACCTGTCGCACCGCAGAGATAGCCATCGGGATCATACATCCGTTCCTCATCATCTTCTTTCGGTTTATCTGTGCTCTGCTCATCATTCGCATCTTTCACTGTGCTCTCCGTCCGTAAAATCAGCCTCTCTGTTTCCTCATATTCTTCTTTTTTCTCTCTCTTTCCTTTAACTTTTCCTATCTTATACGGTACCCGGCACAGATGCCCCATCTCGTCGCAGTGCAGGGAATTACAGAACGCCCCCGAAAACTGACAGAGCTCGTTCAGTGCAAATGCCTCAAATTCATATACGCCCCTGCTGCCCTTTTCCCTCTCATGCCGGATCACCGACTCCATGTCTGCGAAGCTGTTCTTCCTGTGAAAGATAAGCCGACTGACATCCAAGCGGTCAAATACATCTATCATCCTGCTGTTTACCTCTGCCGTCTCCCCACTCAGATGGATCTCACAGCGGATCCCATTATTTTTCAGGTAGATCAGCAGCGCCGGATCCGCAATAATAAAGCTTGAGAATCCAAGCTCCATACACCTGCGAAGGACATCCGCAATCTCCGGGTACTGCTTAGGCGTATAATAGAGAGAGTTAAACGTCAGATGTACCGGCTTCCCATACTTCCTCACCAGCGCTGCCAGAATCCTCAGCTCACTCTCCGCCCCGATCTGCACGTTAATGCCAAGAACCTCGCGGCGGTTTAACGGCAGAACCGTCCCGTATTTTTTATTCCATTCATAAGGTACGTATCCGCAGAAAAACTCATCTGCCCCGGCCTCGACGTACCGCACATATTCATCGATGGACCCAAGTCCCGCCGTGATCTTCATTGTATTTCTCCTTAAACTCAGCTTCTCAACTTCTGAAAGTTCGCACCTGCCACATTTCGTTTCTTTTTTCACAAGTACAATTCTGACTATCTGCTATTTTTAATTGCATATTAGTTACAGTAAATTTACTACGATTCTATCAATTCTTTTCTCTTTCCAACCTTCTGTATCCGCCATTCCGGAAACTGAACTCTCATCCAGCGCAAAGAGCGAATTATACCGCCCCACCATCTTCAAATGCTTTGGATACAGAAAGACTTTCTCCCCGCAATATCCCGGACACGATTCCGGCAGTTCCTGCTTTCCACGTTCTCCATTTTTACGCGCAGCATACAGTGTACAATACTGGGAGGTATTCGTCTGATAAAACGGAACGTGGATGCTGTTCTTTCCTTCCGGGAATTCCTGCCTGTATCCGCAGGACTCCCACTCGTACCGCCGGATCCCGAACGTATCCCTCAGATACGTCCGGTAAAATTCCGCATTCAGGCTGTTCTCCCGAAAATATCCTGTCTCTCCCTGCTTGTATCCCATCCGTGGATCTTTTTTTCTTTTATTTAACAGAGTCCCCATACACGGCACAAGAACTTCTTTTTCTTTCTTCCATTCCTTCCGCTCTCTCAAAAGCTCCAGCAGACCCCAGTCGTTTGCCGCGATCTCCAGAAATGTCTCCCGGTTTCTGCACCACTCTTCCAGCTCATCCAACAGTTTTTCCACCGGTTTCAGCATAAATTCCCGCAAATATGAAAATGTAACTGTCACAGCCAGACCTTCCGACTCTGCCTTTTTAAAGATCTCAAACAACTGCCGTTTTTCAGGAAACAGCAGATGGCAGAAGGCATTTCCCACATAAATCCGCTCTGGAACCGGCATTCGTTTTCCCAGCTCTTTAGCCCCATTCACGTTCCAGTACCAGTCCATAAAATCGCGGAATTTCATGGATAAATACCGCTCATAAAGCTCCGGACGGTCCAATTCCACAGCAACTTCGATATTCTTCCGTTCCTGCTCTTTATATTCTTTGTATTCTTTATGTTCTTTGTATTCTTCGAGTTCAAAATCTCCTGCTGCGATGCAATTTTCCCTTATACCTGACTGATTTTCGATTCGCGTTTCCAGCCTCGCCCTGTCTTCTCCTTCATCAAACCATTCCTTTTTCTGTTCAATGAAATTCTCCGCAAACTGTTCATCCTTTTTTGCCGGATACCCGGTAAGCGCCATTGCAAGTTCCCCGTCCTCGCACTCCAGCTTCAGCCGCACAAATCTATCATACCAAAGGATCAGTTTTCCAGCGCATTCCCGGTATTTCTCCTGCTCCACAAACACCGAATACTCATATACCGGAATCCCCGGTCCATCTTCCACACGCACTTCCATCTCAAACGAATGGATCTCAACTTCCGTATACGGATCCGCGCTTTTCCTCTCCTGATTCCCAGTCTTCATCCTGTTGAACCCATCATAAAAACAGATCCGAAAGTTCTTCACTTCGCGGATCTCATCCAATGTCCGAAAACAAAATCCATGTTCCGCAAGCTCCGTGATCCGGATCTCCTGCCCGTCTGCAAATCCCGCCACAAGTCCGAACGGGATCATAAAAACTCCGTTTATTTCTCTCTTCCCTGACACTTTTCGTTCCCCAATTCAAATCTTTTTAAAGCACCATAGCTCACGCCGCTCATAAATGCCAGCTTTTTATCTATTACCATTCTATCGTGAATTACCCACCACTTAATTTTGAAGAAATTTGAAGTGGGGGCTTCTGGGGAATCCTTGGACTCCCGTTTAAGAAGTTTGATCTTTGAGTTTCCGCCCGCTCTCAGGCGATCCTTATTCTTACAGGCGTATCCACATCGCCTCTATCATATAGAGCCCTTAGGCTCACAATGTTACATTTACGCATGATATTTAAAGCACCATTGACATCAGCGTTGATCCGCCTTCCAGAGCGGTCCTGATACAGGCCACGGCAGATCCGGCGGCCGGAAAAGACCGGTGGCACAAGTCCTGCTGCTCCATATACGGGCATTTCATCCAGATCCCAGAAGGATGCCATGGAAGTATAGCTTTCCTCCTGTTCCACGTAGCGGATCCCATTCATTTCACACAGATATTTCAGTTTCCTGCGGAGTATCCCGAACGGAATTCCCACAAAGACCTGGTTCATCTGCCTGCCAAGATCTGAGGAGCGCTGGAATGTGGTATTGTAGCCCACGATCAGGGTTCCGATATCGTTCCGGATGCAGTAGGTGACCACCTGTTTCGCTGCTTTACCCATGTAGTCACGGACCTGGTTGTTTCTCTTCCTCTGCAAAACGGCCTGACGTCTGGTTGTTTTCTTTCCGTAGTGCTGCTTGTCTTTGACGCTCTGCAGGCAGGTGTTCCGCTTGTTGAACCACTGGTTGATGGATTTTAAGCGTTTCCCATCGATGAGGAAGCTTTCCCCTCTGTTGGAAACGGCCGTCATGAGATTGGCGATCCCGAAGTCGATCGCCAGTGCATGGGTTGGATTCAGATTTCTCTGAGCCGCTTCCACCTGATAGGTGTACTGGATCTCAAAGAACCTGGCGTCTGCTTTTGGGATGATACGGATCTCCTTAATGGTTTTATCTGCCAGGACCGGCGGGATGGTAATGGTGACCGGTTTATGATGCTTCTTATACGCTACTGAGTACGGAAGGACAAACCGGTTCCCATTCAGTCTTACAAACCCGACGATCAGGGTTGCGTAGCCGTCTTTTGGAAGGTATTTGGGCAGCCTGCAGGATGAAAACGGATACTTCCCCTGCTTTGCCAGTTTCAACAGACCGAAGAAAGACTTAAAAGATCCATCCACTTCCTTAAGGATCTGCTGGGCCATGTTGGAATTCAGCATCCGATAGTTTTCGGAAGTCTTTAAGATGGCGTAGTTTTTCTCATATGGAAGATACCGGCTATGTTCAAAGTAATGCTGCCGTACCTGGTAGATGGCCTGGTTGGTCAGGTTTTTGGCTGTGCGGCATAATTCCCGTAGAATGAGGAATTCATCTTTGGACAGATGCTTTAGCTGCTGGCATACGGTCAAATACAAAACGGTTCCTCCTTTCCTAATTGGTGCAGAACATATGTTCTGTGTTAATTATAGCACATGGTTTCACAAAAGGGAAGAGAAAGAATTGTAATTGCTTACCGTTTTACATCTGTCTGTGTATCGTTATAGTGGCATTCATCCCGCCACCTACGAGGAATGGGGGTATTCTGCCGATTTTATGATAAACCAATAACGTGCAGCTGTACCTTTTATATAAAAGAATGTGCCTTGGCACATTCTCGCGCCACGCGCAGGCGCTTGCGACAATCTGCATCTTCGCGCGAGTGCACATTTGGGGCACGTCAGTGCCTTTTTATGTAACAGGAACTTCCTATGAATTTCCTGTTACAAAAAAAAGGACCGCTGCCCCACAGATCTCTCTGCAAAGGCAACGGTCCTTTTCAGCTACAGGTTATTTTCATTGATACCATACACCGCAGGCAGCTTTCACTGTCTGCCGCGCTTCCTTAACCTTCGATCGCAATACGCTTAGAAGTTTCAACCTTCTTCTGCTCAACCGGCTTCGGAACGGACAGGCTTAAGATACCATTTTCAAATTTAGCCTTGATATCTTCCTGCTTTACATCTTCGCCAACATAGAAGGTTCTGCTCATTGCTCCGGAATAACGCTCCTGACGGATATAATGACCTTTCTTATCTTCCTCATCCTTATCAAGACCCTTAGCAGCGCTGACGGTCAGATAACCATCCTTCAATTCTGCAGTGATCTCATCTTTCTTGAATCCCGGAAGATCGATGTCCAGTTCATAGGAACCTTCATTCTCCTTGATATCAGTTTTCATAACTCTCGAAGCATTCTTTCCATACAGCGGATTCTTCTTAGAAGTAAAGAAGCTGTCATCAAACGGGAACATATCATCAAATAAACTCTCTCCAAAAATACTCGGCATATACATAAATCATTCCTCCAATCAGAATATCTGAAATCTATTGTCTGGGAGATTCTGAAAATCTCCAGGACTTTTTGCATCCCTTTGATTTCTTTCTCTCTTCCTTTGTTCTGTATGTACTATAACACATATTATTAGCACTGTCAATAGTTGAGTGCTAATTTTTTTGTGAATTAATTGTGAACTTATTTTCCTGTTCAAATATTCCTTATTTTCAAAATCCGCTGGAACAGTTAGAAACTATCTGGCATCCGATTGCCAATGCAAGACAATATCCGTAACCCCTGATATCTTAGCAGTTTAAAAAGAACTCTGATACTTTTCATCTTTGACAAACGTACCATACAGAGTTCTTTTTCTTATCTGTCTGTACTCCCATCTTCTTATTTCTCTCACACTCCTCGTGCATAATCATGATCATACATGCATTGGTTTTCTGCAGTAGCACAATGTGATGTGCAATGGCAGGAAAATTTAAAGGACAAAATTAAGAACATCTTGAATTATTTTTCCAAGCGCCTATAATATTGATATGTTATCCATTTCGATGACAAATCTTTACTATCAACCGTAACGCTTCTGGACAGTTTATTCTATCCTCTAACAGTTACCCTCACAATCTGACAGATATTGTCTATTCCGGACATTTGTCAGCTCACAATAAGAAAGGCAGAAGCAAATGAGTTACAGTGTATATCTTCCTAATTATTCCATCGGTGAAGATTGTTACAGGGAACTTCCATACGTCGCAAGAAACTATGGAAAAAAGGCAGTCGTGATCGGCGGTAAAACAGCCATGGAAAAAACAAAAGATGCGCTCCTGGAAGGCATCAAGGGCTCCGATCTTGAGATCACGGATTTCATCTGGTACGGCGGTGATTCCAGCTACGAGAACGGCAATGCATTGATCGCGAATCCGGCTGTCCGCAACGCAGATATCATCTTTGGTGTCGGTGGAGGAAGAGCCTGCGACACCGCAAAATATGTAGCAAACGAACTTGACAAACCACTATTTACCTTCCCGACCGTTGCCAGCAACTGCGCGGCCGTGACTGCCATCTGTGTCATCTACAATGCCAACGGCACCTTCCGGGAATATTATTATCCGAAGCTTGCGGATCATACCTTCATCAATACCGCCGTGATTGCGGATTCTCCTTATGACCTCCTCTGGGCCGGAATCGGCGACGCACTCTCCAAAGAATGTGAGGCTGTTTTTTCCAGCAAAGGTAAGCACTTAAGCCATACTCCGTTAATGGGTGTCCAGCTCAGTAAAGTCTGCACACAACCGCTCCTGGATTATGGAAAAGAGGCACTCGCATCCTTAAAAGCGCACAAAGTCAGCGATGCCCTCATGCAGGTCACTTTGGATATCATCGTCTCCACCGGTATCGTTTCCAATATGACGACTCATATTCCGGATTATTACTACAATTCCTCCCTCGCGCACTGTGTCTATAACGGCTCCACGATCACGCGTCATGGTCACGAACACCTGCACGGCGAAGTCGTATCCCTCGGTGTTCTCTGCCTGCTCACCTATGAAGGCGCGAACGCTCTCCGTGATACGATCATGAAATTCAATGCCAGTATCGGTCTTCCGGTATGCTTCGATGATATCGATATCACTGAAGATGAATTCGATCTCATGGCAGATAGAATTCTTACTTCCACCGAATGGCAGTACCGCCCGAAGGATGTGACCCGTGAGAAATTTATTGCATGCATGAAAGAACAGAATAAGATCGGACAGGAATTTAAGAAACAGACAGGCTCTTTATAAAATTTTCTTGATATATCTCCTCAATTACACCTACAGAACCTGCCCTGACAGCGTCTACGAACACATATCATCAAAAAACAGCCCGTAACTCCGGCGAAAATAATAATGCCGCTGAATTACTGGCTGTTTTTATCTCAGTCGAGAAGACTCCCACCTCTTCAAGTGGTGAGTCATAACAAATAAGTCTCAGTGGGCGTTAGTTCTCCGACCGAGATAAACGCTCCGCGAGGATGCACAGTGATTCTGTAAAGAATATGTCAGCTTGCGCTGACCAGAGTCACGCGCCAAGTCTCACGGACGTTCGACTTGAACTCTGTATCTGCGAAAATGCACAAGGCATTTTAATTATTCGGAAAATTTATCACTATATCGAATATGCATATCCTCCCAGTCCATAAACAATACATAAAATACTCTTCCGTATTGCCGACTCTCCACAATTCTTCCATGGTCAAGTACAGAAAGATAGGATCCATCAGCTTTTCGAAGTTGGAAATGAATATAGGCATTTTCATTACCGTCATCAATCTGTTTCCAAATACTTGATTCTATCTGTTGCCGCTCATCTTCCCGAATCAGATTACGAAAACTTTTCTTTGTGATCTGAAAGAGTTCATCTACGTTTTTATATCCGGCCATATGAAGAAATTCGTTGTTAGCATAAAAAAGTTCATCATCTTCTTTATCTGCTCTGTATATAATAAATGCACCCGGAAGATGTTCCGAAATGTCTTTAAGGGCAAATCCCAACTGCTTGCGAACTCCAGATTGAAGACCTTTCCTGTAAGCCATACATCCATTTTTTCCGTGAAGCTTTATTTCATAAAGAGCTGCATCTGCACAACGCAAAAGCTGGGATCGATTGGAAGCAAAGGTAGGATATTCCGCATAGCCAAGAGAAATATAAAATTGATATTCTTTACCCTTGCATGAGAATGTCTTAGGGAGCTTGGTGAATTGCTGCAGTTGTTCTTCTGCTTCTTCACAGGTGCAATTTCGTAAAAGAATACAGAATTCGTCACCACCGTTTCTTCCCAGCAATGTATCCGGTGGGAAAAAGTCTTTCATACTATCTGCCAGACTCTTTAATGCCTTGTCACCGTAGACATGTCCGTAAATATCATTAATAAACTTAAAATCATCAATATCAAGGAGTCCGGCTACAAAATGCATTTTCGGATTTTTATCCATCATTTTTTCCGCTAATTCATCAAATCCATAGCGATTGTTAATTTTAGTAAGAGAATCCGTGTGCGCCAATATTTGAAATTTATTTTTGTTTTCTTTCGATACCAGCCATACCCTGGTAAGACCTGACAAAAGGCAAGGTGACTGCCATAAATATTCCACTGACTGTCGCAATTAAACAATCATTCCTCCATCCGCTTTTAGGAGTTACTTCAAATCTCCATTTTTCCCCTCCAATCGTAAATTCATAAGAAACAGGAGCAGTCATTTGACCATCTGACTGATAAACAACTTTATAATCGTCACTCCAGGGAGCGTCTTTTTTAGAAAGTCTATATTCATATCCAAAATTCGAAAGTGCTTCAATTGAGTTTGAAAAAATATCAGGAACGCGCAAGATAACAATCGTAAATCCCCAGAAATATTCTTGTCCGTTTGCATTTTTCAGGTAAATTGGATTGCGAACAGCAAATCCATAGCTGCTCTGTTTCAATTCGAATGGTCCTTGTGTAATCAGTGTATGATTGTCTCTTGCATAACAGGAAATTTTGCTGCGGTCCTTATCATGGAACAGGTCAATCTTACCTGCCTCGTTTCCCTCTGCAGGATAAATATCTGTCACAATACCATCCGGAGCAATCTGCACACTTTCAACCGAATCAGACATAAGATTTTCTGCAATCGTGTCAAAGTGATTGATCTCTCCATCTTCACTGATTAAGATCTGCTTCAGAGCATCCGTAATTTCGATCCCATTCGTAATCTCATTTTTTATCCGTTCACCATAGGTTGTTGCATTTAATTGTGCTGTTGTGCGTCTCTGTTCTTTTTCGTGGGTATCTGTTTTCCATACAAGCAAACCTGCAAGGCATATGCCCAGTAAAAAAAACGCTAAGAGGCACAAGTATTTTTTTCTTCACCTCATTCACCTCGTTTTATACATCGGATTTTTTCATAATAAAGCATTATAGCACAAAAATCAGAAGTTGCTTGTTTTTTCTGAAAAAACAAACAAGTTTTGATCGCACATGATGTCTTCTGCGATGAACAGATCGGAGCCTGTACTTCGAACCGTTCGAGCCCGGCAGGGCTCGAACATAGAAAAAAGAGCCATCCATCGGATGACTCTTTTTTCTATCTCTTTGAGAGCACGAGACGGGATTCGAACCCGCGACCCTCGCCTTGGCAAGGCGATACTCCACCACTGAGCCACTCGTGCACAACATACCTTCAAAACCACATATTGAAATCCATCTTCACCGTTTCATCAACCAACCAGACCTTCCTGGATAAGCCCTCGACCGATTAGTAACAGTCAGCTCCGTACATTACTGCACTTCCACCTCTGCCCTATCTACCTCGTCGTCTTCAAGGGGTCTTACTTCT
>ERZ1673736.3713-NODE-3713-length-13815-cov-6.642297_pt1 | contig 13815 bp, 24 predicted proteins | sample MGYA00580212_ERZ1673736 | MGnify/ENA primary metagenome ERZ1673736 (study PRJEB41218, sample SAMN15661752) | gut metagenome | host: Homo sapiens | place: Canada: London | collected 2015-08-20/2019-03-30 | study: EMG produced TPA metagenomics assembly of...
ACTTTCATTACTATTTGTGCCGCCAGCCGAAGGCGGCGGAATGGAGATTAATATGGCAAATGTATGCAGTACGGATTACGCATTTTTTTTCTGAGAACACAGAAGAACTACAGCGGTTTCGCAATGCGTTGGTAAGGATTTCAGAAGGAGTAGAAAGTAGGTCAATTCCATCCGAAAGTGGGGAATGTGATTATGAGGTTCTTCAAAGGGAACTTGGTATTTTGGAGGACGAACTTGAAACAGGCAGAGGCTTTATTGTTTCCATTTCAGATATGCAGGAAGATACGATAGGGCCGTTCTTTATCGTCCAGGCACAGGATTGCTGGCGGGCATCTCCAAATGTCATGATGAGAGTAATCAAACAATACGCTTCGATTGATTTTGTGTATATGGAAGATGAGCCGTCCGAAGGTATTATATGCACAAATGATACAGCTGGCAGTTTTTTTTTTGATCTGAGCAGCTGCATCAAATATTAGCTGCTGTTAAAAAAGAAGGAGACATACTCATAGTCTATCCTTTCTTAGTAAAGAACCCCGTCTGACACAGTCAGGCGTGGGTAGTTTACAAAAAAAAGGAACTTAGAAAATACAAGGAAAAGAGGAATTTGTAATGGCAAATACAATGGAGAAATGGCTGGGGTATTCATTTTCCAGCGGATCATATACAGGCGATGACTATAAGAAATTTCAGAGGGCAGCAAGAGCGAACCTTAAAAAGCAGTGCGCAGAATATGGGTTTGAACTGCATCAGTTTTCCGGGAATCATTACGAATTCTCGGCAGTGCTTCAGAACATGGAAAACCAGAAATTCATATATGTATGTATTTCAGATGTCCGCTATTGCCAGGACGAATGGTACCACCGGGTACTGATCCGTACCATGATGCATGAGAAAGACTGGACCGGCGGGGCAAACCATTTTTGCGAATGGAACCGGATTGGAGAAACGGCAAAGTGGCTGTCACGCAGCCTCTGCCGCGCTGTATAATACTGTTATAATGTACGAAGGAAGCTTCCCCTGAGTGGGAGGCTTTCTTTTTTTTGCTTATTTTATCAGCGTTCTCATTTACCATATTTACTATGATACATCACCGTCTGCTGGAAAGGAGAAAAAGAAAGATATGGAAGTACGGAAACAAAAGGAAAAAGTAGAAATGACTTATGTAGGTATGGATTCTTGGGACCGGCCTGTTTACAGGGATTCAGACGGGAAACTTTGGAAGGACACGGATCCAAGGGCTCATGTCCCGGCGTCTCTGTATTCTGCGCTTAACAACCGTTTCGACGGGGAACTGGATATGCCGTTTCACGATAAGGCAGTCTTTCTTCCAAGGAGAGCCACCTGGTAGATGCATACGGATGTCAAGAAAAGGAGGAACTATGCAGAAAATAACAGAAAATAGCTGGGAAGAAATCAAACAGAAGATGGCATTCTTTCAGGCAATGAGCTGCGAACCGGAGATGCGGAGGCTTCCGGACGGGTTTATCACGGATGAGGAAGAGTCCGTTAAATGGAACCGGGAACAGGTAGAGAAGAATCATCAGGAATATGATGAGGAAGCCAAACGTCTGAATCAGAAGAAAGCCGAAGCAAGGGGAGAACTGTTCAACTCCATTTATGATTTTATCCAGTCAGAGGCAGGCCCTAAGTTAAACAGGGCGGGAGCGAGAAAAATCTGGGAGATTGCGTATGCCAGCCGGCTGTACGGATTCTCTTCCGTTCAAAAGACACTGTTTGATTTGATCGGCTTGGTAAGGATTCTGTCAGAAAAAAATACGGATCGTTAACACTAGGACATAGGAGAGGAGAACATTATGCGTTGTTATTATCAGGGAGCATTACAGGTAACCGGAGGAAACATCAATGATGTAGAGCGTACAGCAATGGCATACATTGAAAAATGGGTCTATGTCGAAGGAAGCCAGGAAAATTCCGGTACCCTTGTTTTGGATTTTTCAGATGCCGGTACGGTATCTGAAGAGGATGTCCGCGGATTTGTCACTGAAGCAGAAAAATGCGGCTGGAATATTAACGGCACTTTGTCTTATTATGGGGATTACGAAGGATTTATGGTGATCACAAACAATGTGATTGAAGAATTTTCACCGGAAGAAATGGCAGTCCGGGAATATCTGGACACCCCTTCTGTAAAAGCAGAAAAAGAATTTGCAGACAAAGCGGTTTCCATGGCGGCATACTTGTTTTTGCGGTTCGCATACAGAAAAGAGGATTATCCTGAAACAGTAATCGAAAATCTGGAATGGGTTGCTGAAGAACTGTTAGAGGATGAACCTGCTGAACCCCTTGTCAGGAGCCTGAGGCATGAACTGCAGGAAGGAAATTATGGGAATCAGGCGGATATTATATCCGATCGGCTGTCCGAATATTTCGGCTTCGATGGAGCAGAATGTGGAAAGGTAAACAGTCTGCTGAATACCTGGGGTTCCGACGAAGTAAAGGAAAATCTGTAAGCTGCTGTTAGTAGGAAACGGAGGATATTATGAGATATACAAAAACGTTGCAAAAGGCGATTAATGAACATGGCCTACAGCTGATCCATACAGGTAAACTTGGATATAAAGGTTCCCGCTATCTAAACAGCGAACTGTGCTTTGAGTGGCCGGAAGAAAGCCAGGATGGCCAGTATGTGTTTGAGTTTAACTATTTTGATCAAAATGAGGCTAAATGGCTGACATTTGAAAAGACCTGTAATACCAGAGAGGATGCAGAACAGATTAAAAAACAAGAGTTTGGCAGACGGCTATGGGATTCCCGTCATTTGTTTTTCGAAGGAGCAGGAATGAGAAAACAGCTGGCAGTATGATTGATCGCTTTGGCACAAGAAACAAAAGGAGAAGAATTATGGAAGAGGATAAGAGAATCTGCTGTTTTTGTGAAAAAGAAGTCCTAAGGGAAGATATGCTGTATACCAAAGATTGCCATGGAATTCCATATCGGCTGGTATGCTTTGAGTGCTACGAAAAGCTGATGGAAGACGGATACGATGGAGAATACTATACAGATACGGATGAGTGTATTGATGCAGACTATTAAACATTGACAAACACGCTAACACTGTATATACTTGTATATACAATGAGAAGAAAGGGTGATACGATGTTAGCTCAGGTAAAAGCGTGGGGAAATAGCCAGGGTATCCGGATTCCTCAGGAGATTTTAAAAGAAACAAAAATCAAAACGAATGATTTTTTAGAGATCGAAGTAGTGAATGACGAAATCGTTCTCAGAAAAAAGAATCGCCACCTCACATTAGCTGAGCGTATTGCGAAGGCTGGTGGAACTTTAGAACATGTATCTGAATATGATTGGGGAGAGCCGGTAGGAAGAGAGGTGTGGTAAATTGTTCCCCATTAAGCAGGGAGATATTTTAAGGATTGAGCATATCAAAGGTTGTGTATTAGTAGTAAGTAACGATGTTTTTAATCAATACGAAAATGCGATTGTATGTCCAATTTCTAAGGATCATCAGGAAACGGCGCTCCATATTCCTATTGAAACTCCGGAAATAAAAGGAACTGTGTGGTGTGAGCAGTTGAAACTGCTGGATCTTCGAGTACGCGGATTTTCCAAAGTGAGTGCATTAAAATATGAAGACCTTATGAACATTACAGATGCGATCCAAGGTATCTTCGACTATTAAGAACTACGTTAACTGAACAAAATCGAAGAGAAGATATGGGCAACTATATCTTTTCTTTTTGGATATTTCAACAGAAAAGAAAAAAGATTACGTCTAATGATTTGGTTGGTGCCTATATGCTAATAAATCAAAGGATGTCTTTCACAGCTCACGTTCGTGAAAACATGGAGATACACAGAGCAATCAAGGAGGAAACCTATGGCAATTTATATTACGGGTGACTGCCATGGCGATTACCGCCGTTTTAACACAGAGAGCTTCCCAGAACAGAAAGAAATGACTAAGGAAGACTATATGATCGTTTGTGGCGATTTCGGGTTCTGGTCGGAAAGCTCAGAACAGATCTGGTGGCGGAAATGGCTGGAAAAGAAACCTTTTTCAACGCTATGGGTCGATGGGAACCATGAAAATTATGATCTGTTAAAGAAATATCCGGTAGAGGAATGGCACGGCGGTAAAATCCAGCGTATCACACCATCCATCATCCATTTAATGCGGGGACAAGTTTTTGAGATTGATGGCTGCCGTATTTTCACATTTGGAGGTGCCCAGAGCCATGATATCGACGGAGGGATCCTGGATCCGGATGATCCGGAATTTCATGAAAAGAAAAAGGTACTCGACCAGAGCTGTCTTCCATATCGTATCAACCACATAAGCTGGTGGAGAGAAGAGCTGCCTTCAAAAGAAGAATATGAAGAAGGCCTGCGGAATGTGAAAGTATGTGGGAATGGAGTGGATTATATAATAACTCACTGTGCCTCCAGTACAATTCAAGCTATACTGGGAGGAGGAATGTATAAGCCAGACCGCCTGACGGATTATTTCATGGAAGTGGAAGGGAAGCTGCAGTTTAAAAAATGGTTTTTCGGACATTACCATGATAACCGGAATGTAGATGAGAAACATATTCTTCTGTATGAGCAGATGATTCAGATCTGGTAAGGAGGCATTCCAGATGGCGTGTACGAACTGCAAGGACTGCCTGCTGTATGATGAGCTGATTGACGGGATTCTTACGCCCTGTGATGAGGAGTGGAAGTGCCATTTCTGTATCGCTTACCAAAATGGCATACCGGAGGCTGTTTGGAAGAGGCGTAAATCTTGCCCGGATTATATCAAAGATGAGTGAGTATCTGATATCTTCTACCAGCAGTAGATAGACAATGGTAAAAAGATCATGTATAATACAGACAGAACAGAAAGAAACGAAATTTTAAGGAGGATAACGCTATGACATCTATGATGATGAACCGTCAATATGAGCAGAAACAGGAACGCGCTTGCAAAAAACAGCGTGCTTTTGACGCGTCATCACGGAATGGTCTATTTTATAAAACGCAGGATTTACAATCGTATACATAAAGGGAGACTGAACCCTTTTATTGATCCTGTATGCCTTATATAGAGCCGTTTATCCGTGATGGATAAGCGGCTTTTTGTGTATACATTGGCAGAGCAAACAGTTCTTGCCCATCAGGTTCCGGGTTCGAGACCCGGTGTTACACACTCTAACACAATTATTGTATCTGTGCATGTAGCCAAGCGGCATGGCAGCGGGCTTTTAACCCGTATACCGCAGGTTCGAATCCTGTCATGCGCATTCTGGCCCCATAGTCCAATGGCATAAGACATCGGCCTTTCAAGCCGGAGATGGTGGGTTCGATTCCCCCTGGGGTCATTTTTGCGGATTCGTATAACGGAAGTACGGCCGGCTCTGAACCGGCAGGAATAGGTCCGATTCCTTTATCCGCAGTTTTTAAGGGCTGTCGCCAAGCGGTAAGGCACGAGACTTTGACTCTTGCAGCCGCCGGTTCGAATCCGGCCAGCCCCATTGGATGTATTAACTAAAAAGCAGCCTTAAATGTATAATAAGATCAGGCAATGTATCTTTTCGGGCTATAGCCAAATGGATAAGGCAGACGGCTACGGACCGTCGATTCGGGGTTCGACTCCCTGTAGTCCGATTATAACAAAAAGGAAGGGAAAAGCACCATGTTTAGAAACAGAATCCGCCAGTATCAGGAAGAACGAAAACAGGAACGCACTCAAAAGTAGTGTGTTATTTGCGTATCCAAACGACCGGGCAGGTTTTCTGATGACAAAGAATCATACAGTTATAATCCTATCTGATCCATATTATCTGCCAGAAAAGGAGATTGTGTTATGAATTTTCCAGTGATTGATCCTGTTGCTACTGGGCTAAAAATCGATACATTAAGAAAAAGCAGAGGGTTTAGCGTTGCTGACCTCAAGGATTATTTCGGGCTTTCCACAACAAATTCCATTTATAAGTGGATTCATGGATACAGCCTGCCATCTATTGATAATTTTGTTGCGCTGAGTGTGCTGTTTGGGGTATCCATCAATGATATGATTGTACACAAGTAAATTATACCACCGGTATAATGACAAATCCAAAAACCTATGCTATGATACAGACATAAGAAAGAAAACAGGGCATCAAAAACAGCCCAGAAAGGAAAAACCATGAACAGAACCAACAACACTTTATCTTATCTGTATAGCTATTCCAGTCTGTTGTCACTCGCTCTTAGCAAGGGACTTGTTGTGGTACGCTCATACAGAGACAAAGATAAGGTAGATGTGAGGTCTGTCATGTGATCCGATTTTGGGATTTTCATAAGACTTTCTGCATATAAAAAACCGCTTGTCCTGATGGGCAGGCGGTTTTTTATATGCAGAAAGGATGAAAAAGAAATGCCAACGATCAATATGATAGAAACAGGAAAAAAGATAGAAGAGATGCGAAAGCTGGTTGGAATGACAGTAAAAGAACTGCAGGAAGTATTTGGTTTTGCGACACCTCAAGCGATTTACAAATGGCAGCATGGTACTGCAATGCCAACCATTGACAATCTGGTGATTCTGGCAGCAGTATTTGGATGCCGGATTGATGACATCATTGTGACGGGTCAACTACCCATCCGCTAAAGCGAATGGGCTTGTAAAAGCCCAGGGACTTTACAGGTGAGCAGTTGAGCAGAACCGTGACGCAGCAGGTTCGCCTTATCACTCCGGGATGATGCCAAGTCCCGGACACTGAGATGTGGCTGCGCCCAGGTTATGGCAACACTACAGGGACATGTTCCCTGGCTTATAGCAAAGGAGACATAATGAACTATGTTTATGTACTGGATCAGCAGGGAAACCCGCTGATGCCAACCAGACGGTACGGCTGGGTACGCAGGGCGTTAAAGTCTGGCAAGGCGAAAGCCGTATGCACCCTGCCGTTTACCATGCAGCTGATGTATGATCCGGATACAACAAAGATACAGAACCTTACCCTGGGGATTGATCCGGGAAGGATCAACATCGGCATGGCAACTGCCGATGAAACAGGCAGATGCCTGTATTCCTCCCAGTGCGAAACCAGAAACAGGGAGATTCCAAAACTCATGGAAAAACGTCGGCAGCACCGGCAGGCATCCCGAAGAGGAGAACGCCTTTCGAGGAAACGGCTGGCCAGGAGACTGGGAACTACGATGGGGAATATCCTGGAACGGATGCTTCCCGGTTATGAAAAACCAGTTATGGTGAAGGACATCATCAATACGGAGTCCCGATTCAACAACCGGCGCCGTAAGGAAGATTGGCTGACGCCAACGGCAGCGCAGCTTCTTAGGACACATCTGAACCTGGTAGAAAAAGTATGCCGGATCCTTCCAGTCAGCGGGATCGCATTGGAGGCCAACCGGTTTGCATTTATGGAACTGGAAGCAGGCGGCCATCTGGAATCCGGAGTGGATTACCAGCGCGGCCCGCTTTACGGATATCGCAGTATTCGCGAAACCCTGGAAGAACTTCAGGACGGAAGATGTCTTCTGTGTGGCGAACGCGCCATTAAACATGACCATCATCTGATCCCCAGATCAAAGGGTGGAAGCAACACCATGGCCAATATGACTGGTTTGTGCGAAAAATGTCATACGTCGGTACATACCGACCAGACTGCTGCGGAGAAACTGAAAACGATCAAGGCAGGCCAGAACAAAAAGTATGGGGCTTTATCCGTACTGAACCAGATTATCCCGTACCTGGTGGAGATCTTATCCAATAGATTCAATGGGAACATCCGTCTGGTATCCGGATGGGAGACCAAGCAGTTCCGGGATGAACACCAGATCAACAAGGACCATGACATTGATGCCTACTGTATTGCAGTGGTAGGACAGGAGCCTAAGATGATCGATGTCCCAGAAACTCATTTTGAGATCCGCCAGTTCCGGCGGCATGACAGGGCACGGATAAAATCCCAGACCGAGCGTGTTTACCGGCTTGATGGAACAAAAGTTGCCACAAACCGCCGGAAGCGGATGGAACAGAGAACAGATTCCCTGGAGGATTGGTATCAAAAAATGGCAGAGCAGCATGGCCATCAACAGGCAGACCGGATGCGCTCCAGGCTGCAGGTACAAAAGAGTACCAGGCGGTATAACAATCCAGATCGGTTGATGCCGGGAACCGTTTTTCTATATCAGGGGAAGACATACATCATGACCGGCCAGCTGACAGGAGGACAGTATTTCAGAGCCGCAGGGTGCGATAAGAAAAACTTTCCTGCCAGAAGTGTCCAAATCGTGAGACACAATCAGGGACTGGTGTATGTGTAACATAAGGGCGATTCATCCGCGCATCTAAAGCTACGCGGTTTTCTCGCCAATATTTTATAAAATAGAAATAAGAAAAACAGCGTAAAATCCGCAGAGTAAATCTGCGGAGTATATAGGCAAGTGGCCCAGCGACGACGGCGCCTGACTGTAAATCAGGTACAAGGAAACATCGGGGGTTCGAATCCCTCCTTGCCTACTTAGAATCTATGCCGGTATGGCGGTTTACACCCATATCAGAGTTTTTTACTGATATGGCGAAATTGGCAGACGCAACGGGTTTAAGCCCCGTTGGGAGAAATCCCGTGTCGGTTCGAATCCGACTACCAGTACTTTATAGATGGGTATGTCTAGCGGCGAAGACGGCGGACTGTAAATCCGTTACAAGGAAACATCGTGGGTTCGAGTCCCACCCCATCTACTTATGCTGACATGGCGGCCTGCATCCATGGCAGAGCTTTTACTGATATGGAGGAACTGGAAGACGCGGCAGGCTCAAACCCTGCTGGAGAAATCCGTGCCGGTTCAAATCCGGCTGTCAGTATTTCATGGAGATTTGGCAGAGAGGCTTATTGCGCCAGTCTTGAAAACTGGAGATCAGGAAACTGATCCGAGGGTTCGAATCCCTCAGTCTCCGCTTTTGCTCACGTGCGCCAATGGTAAGCGGGCACACTGCTAATGTGTTGGTCGGGAAACCGGCTTGAGGGTTCGAGTCCCTCCGTGAGCGCTTTGTTGGTATGGCGGCTTGCACCTATGACAGATGGTTTTACTGACATAGCGGTTTACATCCATATCAGAGCTTTTTACTGATATGGAGGAATTGGTAGACGCGGCGGGTTCAGAACCCGTTGGGAGAAATCCCGTGTCGGTTCGAGTCCGACTACCGGTACGATATAGGTGGGTATGTCTAGTGGCGAAGACGGCGGACTGTAAATCCGTTACAAGGAAACATCGTGGGTTCGAGTCCCACCCCGCCTACTTTATGCCCCTGTAGCAGAATTGGAATATGCACCGGACTAAGGATCCGGATACCGTAAGGTATGTGTGGGTTCGAGTCCCACCAGGGGTACTTTGGCAGCGTCACATAGTGGACGAGTGCATCCGGCTGGAATCCGGAAGGTCGGCGTAAACTGGCCCGCAGGTTCGAATCCTGCCGCTGTCGTTTTTATAAATTCGCTTAGGAAGGAATGGTCGTTTAATAAGGTCATCCTTCTTTTTTTTGTTAAAAACGCAATTATAGGAGCCCACATTTATAAAGGATATATTCCATCATATTATAACGGAACAAATGTCTGTTTTAAAAAATGAAGGAGGGAAACAAATGAACAAAGTTATTTTACTTGGAAGGCTGACGAGGGATCCTGAGGTGAGGTATTCCAATGGTGCGCGTCCGATGGCGGTTGCAAGATATACGCTTGCTGTCAACCGAAGGACAAGGAATCAGGATGGAGCAGATACGGATTTCATTAACGTTGTCGCTTTTGACAGGACTGCGGAGTTTGCAGAAAAATATCTCCGCAGAGGAATGCCGATCCTGATCTCGGGAAGAATCCAGACCGGAAGCTATACTGACCGGGATGGAAGACGGGTCAATACATTCGAAGTAGTTGCTGAAGAACATGAGTTCGTAGAGAGTAGGTCTGCTGCCACAGGTAATACAAACATGGCCCCAGCCGGATCTGGATTTATGGATATCCCACAGGATCCAGGGCTTCCATTTAACTAAAAATGAACTGAACATTATACAAAGGGAGAAAAGATATGCTGAATGAAATGATCGTTGAATCAGGGAAACTTATCACCGCGCAGTTAGAGCTGTATTTTTACACAGGAAGGGAGCTGATTATCCAGTGTTTTCCCAGCAGGTATCTGAGCACAATCTGGCTGCTTATGTTTGCGGGGAATGCGGTTATCTTAGGTGTATGCTGTATGCTTTTAAAGAAAGCGTCTGATAGAAGTAAGGAGTATGATGCCAGGTGGCTGGCTGCCTGTATGTTTTATGGACCATATAAGCAGATGTATGTAATGGACGATCCATTGCTCCGGATTGCAGATAATAAGCTTGTACGGAAGGCCAAACAGATGTTTGAAGTACATGTCCGTACAGAAGCAAAGAAAGCTTCCCCGCTGAGAACTAGGATACGGAATATTTCCGGCTTTATGATGCAGGCAGGAAAACTGTCATGTATGGGTACCGTATCCGTGCTGGGATTGATCTGGATACTGGCAGAAATCCTGCCGATTCCTGGATCTAGTGGAGTATTTTCAGGCCCGCTTAAAGTTTGGGGTGTGGAGATACTGGCTGTCCTGGCTGTTTTGTATACGGAAATTGGAAATATCATGGACAAGACAGACCTTGTATCAGATCTTAAAGAAACGGTTGTATCATTCTTCCCATTCGGCGCAGCTTCAGGAGACTTATTCGCTGGAGCGTGCATCAAGGCGGTGGCTGCGGTATGGACAGGAATGCTTGCCAGTTCAGCTGTGATAACGCTTTTGGTGCTGCTTCCCAGAGTTTTGCATCTGGCAGGTCGAATGTAAGGCATTTCAGCGAAAATATAAGGAGAGAACACTATGGAAAAAACAATATTAAACGTGCCGACAAAGCTCGGAACATTAACTGCCTACGAAGCTTTAGACCCGGCACATCCGGGGATTTATATCGACCTACATCGTGACGGGCATCCGGCGGATATGTCGGTCGCCCTTATCGAAGAGGCGGATGATGAAGCCGACCAGGAAGGGATATGGCTGGTGACCAGGGTCTGGGGAGACAGCCAAAAAGAGGACTATACCCACCGGGTCATTCATGCTAATGTGGGCCAGTTTTTTGGGGATTCGGAATGGGTACTAACGGATGATGATTCGTTCCAGATCCGTAGGCAGCTGGGAAACGGTGTATTTGAGCTGTACCAGATCAATGCATTGGAATGCTACCCGAAGGAGCCAGAAAGCTATTTCCGGATATCCCATGCGGTCATATACGTTTCTGACATTATACGTCGTCTGGACTGTCATGGATATTACAGCTCTATCGAAAGATTAAAAGAAGAACACGGTGAAGACTGGCAGGGGATCCTGGCGGAATGTGAGTTTGAGCTGATGTCTCAGGAGGGGGAATGTTTTATTGACAGACATAACCTACGCTGGGATGAGGCTAAAAAGAGGGTCATCCAGCTGTCCGGATATCAGGGATAAGGAGAAAAGCTATGGCAAAATATTGCGTCGCCAAAAACGGGTCTGCACTGTATCTTGACTGCAGGGAATGTACGGAAAAAGAGTGCGGATCCTTTTTCTGCCTTGTAGTCGGATCCAGAGGTTTTACCGATTACCCGTTACTGGAAGCGAAATTGGACCATTATCTTGTGAATTTCCCACGAGTCATCATTGTATCCGGAGGAGCACGGGGAGCCGATTCGTTGGCCAGACAGTATGCAAAGCGTAAAGGCTATGGATACAGGGAGTTCCCGGCAAAGTGGGATATATACGGAAAATCAGCAGGCTATATCCGGAATGAGGCCATGCACCAGTATATTGCCCATGTAGCTTATCGGGGTGTTGTGGCATTCTGGGACGGGCAGTCGAAAGGGACAATGCATAATTTTGAGCTTGCAAAGAAATATCGTAACCCGATCCGGATTGTACGAGTACAGATACCAGGTTGAGGAGAAAATACATTATGAAAAAAGAAAATAGGAAAAAAGTAGTGAAGAAGATCACGGTCCAGGATGTAACAAAGAAGATTTTTGAGCTTTGTGCCGCAACGGAACCGTATCAACATCCGACAAAAGGAAAAATCCTCTCAGCGTCACAGATCAAATCCCTGTGCCCCTCATTTGGGCCTTATTTCAAAAATGTCAACCGGATAGAAGGGCTTGAAATGATTAAAATCTATGAGGAAGAAGCTACAGCCCTCAATATCAAGAATTCAGGGAATCCTAAATTGGGGATCCGGATGTTTACGGAAACAGGATGCGAAAAAATTGGTGAAAGGATGCCGGAAAAGGAACAGCGGAACTATTTTATGATCATACGCTGCTTGTTCCATAAGGAAGAAGTGCGGAATCTGCTGTACCCATCCAAGCAGCCTGAACCAGAGGAGCAACTGGCATCAGCGAAACATGCAGAACCGGCAGAAAAAGAAAATGAAATTCTAATTCAGTTTGGAAAACTTATATTATGCCAGATGGATGCTCTGAAGGAACAGACTGTAGAACTGAAACGGATTGCGGATTCCATGTCCGCAATTCAGGATATGTTAGCAAATATGCAGGCTGTCCCAGAGGTTCTTCCAGACCGAGTGATATCTGATCCACCAGTCAAAGAAGAAGATTTAGAATCCCCTGTTACCAGTCTGAAGCTGAAACGTGGAGAGAAGGATCCGGTCTATAAGAAGAAGCCGGATATGATCCAGAAGTACAAAGAGGAAGTGCTGGAGGGAGTTCCGGCCGCCATGCACAACAGCGTGTTAAATTATGCTTATCGGCGTATGCGCGATGTGTACGGGGTTCCGATTGATACTTACAAAAATGAGTATTTTGCAGATACGGGCAAAGCAATCCGGAGCAGCCTGGATATTGCCCATTGGCTGGAATTTCGAAATCCCGCCATCCGCGGTTTGCTGCGCTGCTGTGTCCAGGCGGTAATGCAGGAAGAATTTCAGCTTAAAGGAGAAATGGTTCAAGTATAGGTTCAAATCCCAGATTTTTATATGATAAGAAACCTTTGAAAGCAGGCGTGGGAATTCCCATGCCTGTTTTTATTATGGATCGTTTTACTCATATTGGAGGTGTAATCATTTAAGCCAGTTTCAGAAAAGAAAGGAGAACATTATCATGAAAAAAGGAGATCGAGTAAGAACCCCGCGATTTTTGTGGGTGACCATTCAGGAAGTATACGAAAATGAGGCAGATGCCAGAGAATCAGGATATACCGAGCCGACCCACTACCAAAGCGGCGTGTTCGGAATCCTTGGAAAAAGCATTGGGATTAACCAGATGGTATTTGCGGCATTTAAGAAAATATAAGGAGAAAATTATGATCACAAAAAAGATGCTTAGGATTGGTTTTATTAGATTAGGAGGAAGAACAATGATTGATTTTGCAGAGAAAGTTAGAGTATCTCAAGAGGCTGACAGAACATTGGAAACAATTTTATCGAAACGGTATGACAATTTTGACCAGTATGAGGAAGTTAACAAGATAATGGATTTAAAAGTTGCAAAGGTTGTTATCAAAAGATTACTTGACAAGTTAAATTAAGATTTAGTAGGAGGGGAAAAGAATAATGGACAGAACAAATCCGCTAGATTTATGCATGGAATATATTTATCATGTGTGGTGTATAGAACAGTTAAAAGATACCGGTGTGTTTGGCGTGTATGGAATGGAGCAGCACAGAATTGAATTACATGAGCAGTTATGCAAGTTGCTTGCTATCGACCATGTAAAAAGCAAAGAAATACTAAGCCTGAATTATTCACGACTTTGCCACGAATGTGGCTGAAAGCCACATAGTTA